>Ga0182027_10000459_pt1 | contig 71511 bp, 59 predicted proteins | sample 712E1DmetaG_FD_121300 | JGI IMG/M metagenome (GOLD analysis project Ga0182027, IMG submission 121300) | Permafrost microbial communities from Stordalen Mire, Sweden - 712E1D metaG (Illumina Assembly) | ecosystem: Environmental > Terrestrial > Soil > Wetlands > Permafrost | place: Sweden...
GAACGACAATGACGCAAAAGCCAAAGAACAGCAGTATAATGCTTCGATAGCCAAAGCCGACCAGTTATATACAGCCAAAAAACTTTCGGAAGCCAAAACGAATTATCAGCAGGCATTGATCATCAAACCTGGTGAAGCATATCCTACGGGTCAGATTTCAAAAATAGATGCCCAACTATCTGTTATAAACCAGCAAAGTCAGGATGTACTTGCTGCCAACCAAAAGTACAATGACATAATATCTAACGCTGATAAGGCTTATGATATTAAAGACTTTACGAATGCAAAAAAATTTTATAATCAGGCTTTGGAGATTAAGCCTTCTGAAACATACCCACATGAAAGACTTAATAAAATTAACGAATACGAGAAGATGGTAGCGCAGGATGAAGCTTCCCACAAAGTTACCAAAACAACATCCGCTGCCGCAGAGAAGAGTAAATCCTCGATAGAACCACTTGCAGATTTGAAATTTGCCAATGAAAGCGAACGTCAAAAATATTTGAGCAGTTTACGTGATAAATATCCTGTGGGTGTGACTCTTGAAGTGCATAATGAAAAAAACAAAACCATCAACAGGTATATAATAATTCGTGATGGGGAAGTTCGTGAATTCAGAAAAGTTATTTTTAGCTGGGGTGGAACTGACTTTTCATTAAATGGAATTCCTTGTACAGGTATGTATTTCGAAACACAGGTAAAGACCAGGGAAGGCGAACTTTTTAAAGAAGTTGATTTCTAATTATTGAAAATTAAAATTTCAATTTTTCATCAACCTAATTTTAATGTAAGGCAATCTTTAGAAAAAAGGAATCGAGTTCCTTTACAGTAAGACTTTTATCAATAATTTTTTTATCAGAATTTAAAAGAATAATCATAGGGGTAAGGGATATGTTATACATACGAATTACCTTGTTATTTTCCACTTCATGGGTATTAATCCATGTCCCCGGAACTTTTGCCTGAACGAAATTTCGCCAAAAGTCAAAGTCAGTACCTGTATAAATGGTATATACTGAAATATTTAGATAGTTATATTTTAATACAGTCGTTTTGAGATCCTGAATAACTTTTTTACAAATCGGACAATTAAGATCCCAGAATATAAGAATCGTGTAACCCGATTTAAGGGCATTAAGTGAATAAAATAGCTTGTCTGCCCCCGGAAGATTGATTTCCGGCGCAGATTGTAATAAAAGAGTTGGCTTAATAAGTCCCAATTCAGTATTAAATTGGTGAATCTGTTCTGAAGACATCCAGGGAGCATGTCCTGTCAGAATATAATGTTCTATAAGATGTGCATATACATATTCATTGAGGGGCCTCTTTATTGATAATCTATATTTCTTAATAAGTTCTTCGAGAATAAATTGTCTGACTTCATTATTTCTGATCGCTGTAAACATTGTGTCGATTGCCATTGTTAAGGCCAAAGGTGCTTGTTGTACAATTTTATCCAGATAGGTATTGACCTTTTCATAGAGTATTGGCGTATAAATTAATCTTTCATCATTGAAATCAATATTGTCTAGATAATGCTGCTGATATAATTTCAGACGCGATATTAGTTGGTTTGAATCTCCTTTGGATTGATTTATTTTATTGACATCTACCGGACTTAGCGCCAATAAATACTTTTCCAGAAAACTACCTCTGTACTCCAGGATATATTGACTTTTAAGTATTTCTAATTTCCCTGATTCATCATTCAATTCTTCATTCAGTTTTGTCCGTAAAAATTGATCAGTAGTTTGCTGTAACCCCAATTTTAAGGAATCAATGGATTTAAGTATGACCGAAAATTCTCTATTATATGCATCAAACCCTTCAGAAACCTGGTTGCCTTTTAATCCAACCCTATATTTTATGTCTATCCTTGAAATCGTTATTAAATAATTATTCCCATTGGTAACCATGAATTCATGAAACGAAGAGTCGGGCATTATTAAAAAGTAGATTCCTTCGCGATAGTCACCAATGTATTTACCAGTTCCATTACTATTGATCCTGATGGTATCTCCTAGAAACGTTTTAGATCCGTAGAAATATCCAAGTTCAATTGAGCGATTGGCCAGGCTGGGAGCATCAATATCTATAGTAAGCTGGCCAAGAATATTAACCGGAGTAAGGAATAAAACAATAAAGTATATTATTAAGAATCCCGGACGCAACTGAATCTTCATTTTCTCGTAAAAATATATTATATGGTAATATTTAAACAATATTATCAAAATTTAATCGTTTGTTATAAAATTTGTTATTAGATATAATTAGATGATATCTATCCTTATTCCGGTTTATAATTTTGATGTACGTAATTTAGTTAGAAGCCTTAGCAAACAGGCTGTTCGATTGAACGTACTTTATGAGATTATCGTGATTGATGATGCATCTACCGATGAATTTAAAATTCTTAACCGGCAGGTGGCATATAGCGATGGCGTAAAATATTTGGAAGAAAGAAAAAATCTGGGTCGTTCTAAAATCCGCAATAAACTTGCAGATATTGCCATTTATGAGAACTTACTCTATCTGGATTGTGACTCAAAAATTGAACATAGTGACTTTTTAAAACGATATCTTGTTCATCTCGATAATATAAGCGTTGTTTACGGAGGTCGAAAATATTTTCATGACGATCCGAAAGACGGAAGATACAGACTTCATTGGCTGCATGGTATAAAACGTGAGGAGATATCTGTTGAAATAAGGTCTTCAGAACCAAATAAGTCATTCATGACAAATAACTTCATTATACCAAAATCTATTTTTAACAAAGTCAGGTTTAACGAAACAATTAAGGGATACGGTCATGAAGATACTCTTTTTGGCTATGAATTAATGAAATGCAACATTACTATCAATCATATCGAAAACCCTGTGGTTCATCTCGGACTCGAATCCAATGAAGAATTTCTTCGCAAGACCAGAGAAGGGATTAAGAATCTTAAGAGGATTATGAGTATCAATGGAAATGAGAAAAAACTTGTGAGGGATATTACACTGTTATCCTACTATAATAAAATTAAAACCCTTGGTTTGGATAGTTTGTTAAGGTACATATACACAAAAAATGAACACCGTTTGAGAAAGAATCTGCTTAGTGACAGACCAAATCTTTTCCTGTTTGATTTGTATAAACTGGGCTTCCTTTGCTCCCTCGCTGAAAGCTAGAATTCAATTTGTCTCGATTCGGCCTGTTTAATTTTATTTCTTTTATTTTCTTCTTCTATATTCTTGTCAGTAATTTCTGGGGTTTGCATATCTGGATTATTAGTCGGATATGGATAAACTTCTGATTTTGAAACATCCTTCAGGCGGCCACAATCTTTTTCATTTCAATTATTATCTTTGATGCCTATTATTACTATAAGAGAATAACCATTTTGGATGATTTGTTATGGAATTAAATTCGATACTCATTGAAGGTATAAGCAAATCTGTAAAAGATTTATATAAAGTTGATTGTGAAAGTCGGCAAATACAAATTCAGAAAACAAATAAGGAATTTGAAGGGGATGTAACGGTAATCGTTTTTCCACTCCTGCGTTTATCGAAGAAATCTCCGGAAGCTACGGCGAATGACATCGGTTCTTATCTTAAGGAACATATTGATATTGTGGATAAATTTAATGTAATCAAGGGTTTTTTGAACCTTACAATTAAAACATCCTATTATATTGAATTTTTAAAAAATCTGGCCGGAAAGAACAACTTCGGTTTTATTCAATCCGATGAAAAGTCAGAAATCTACATGGTTGAATATTCTTCTCCGAATACCAACAAACCTCTTCATCTGGGACATATACGCAACAATCTTCTTGGCTGGTCGATCTGTAAAATACTGGAAGCCAATGGCAAACGGGTCGTAAAAACGAACATAGTGAATGACCGTGGGATCCATATCTGTAAATCAATGCTGGCATGGCAAAAATGGGGCAATGGTGAAACACCTGAATCCTCCGGCAAGAAGGGAGATCATTTAGTGGGGGATTATTATGTGAAATTCGATGTAGAGTACAAAAAACAAATTCAGGAACTCATCAATCAGGGAGAAAAGGAGGAGGAAGCTTCGAAAAAAGCTCCTTTAATACTCGAAGCACAGGAAATGTTACGGAAATGGGAATCCCATGATCCCGAGATAAAAAAGTTATGGCAAACCATGAATCAATGGGTCTATGCCGGATTTGATGTAACCTACGACAGGCTAGGCGTCGGATTCGATAAGATTTATTATGAATCAGAAACATACCTTATAGGAAAAAATACCGTGATTGGTGGATTGGATAAAGGTGTTTTCTACCTAAAACAAGACAATTCGGTTTGGGTTGATTTGACTCAGGACAGCCTGGATGAGAAACTACTCTTGCGCGCCGACGGAACTTCTGTATATATGACACAGGATATTGGAACTGCACAGTTGCGTCAGATGGATTATTCGCCCGATAAAATGATATACGTAGTTGGCAATGAGCAAAATTATCATTTTAAGGTTCTTTCGTTAATACTTGATAAATTGGGATTCAACTGGGCTAAAGATCTGCATCATTTATCGTATGGTATGGTCGAACTTCCTGATGGCAAGATGAAATCACGGGAAGGAACGGTTGTAGATGCCGATGATTTAATGGATGAGATGATTGCAACAGCCTGGTCTATGGCTGACGAACTGGGCAAACTGGATGGATTATCGGACCAAGAAAAGGGAAATATATACAGGATTATCGGACTGGGGGCTTTAAAATATTTTATACTTAAAGTGGATCCGATCAAAAATATGACTTTCAATCCTAAGGAATCCGTCGATTTTAATGGGAATACCGGACCATTCATACAATATACCTATACACGGATTTGTTCCATAATGCGAAAGGCAAAGGAAATTGGGATAACATCTAATTTCGGCTATAAAAGCGATATATCATTGAATGAAAAAGAAAAATCGCTCCTGAAACTTATCCATGAATTCCCCGAGATAATTGTCGAAGCGGCAAAAAATTACAGTCCGGCGATCATTGCAAATTATACGTTTGACCTTGTGAAAGAATACAATCAGTTTTATCATGATTATACCATTTTGAAAGAAGGAGATGAAAATAAGAGAAATTTTAGGATAAACCTATCTGAAGTGATCGGATCTATTGTGAAACAAGCAACAGGGCTTTTGGGAATGGAGTTACCGGAACGAATGTAAACAATGATTAATTTCAGGATCAGATATGACTCTCGGTTTTAGCATCAATAATATTTCCCCCTAATGGCGCAACTCCGTGACTTGTGCCTTAATTCGCACGCGCGTTGAACAAAGCGTAGATTGTATCTACGCTTAGCAGAGGTACAAAGAATACAGCAATTCCCCCCTAATGGAGCAAGTCTCCCGCCTGGCGGGACAAGTTGTGACCTGTGCCTTAATTCGCACACGCGTTGAACAAAGCGTAGATACAATCTACGCTTAGCAGAGAATACAGCAAATCTGTTATTAATACATCTTTAATCAGATTTTTAAACTAATTTTGCAACGTTTTTTTAACTCAGAAAATCAATGTTTGACAATCTATCAGAACGACTTGAGCAGTCATTTAAAATTCTTAAGGGACAGGGTATAATAACTGAGATTAATGTAGCAGAAACCCTTAAAGAGGTACGCAGGGCTTTGCTGGATGCCGATGTAAATTTTAAAATTGCAAAAACCTTTACCGATACTGTCAAGCAAAAGGCTCTGGGCGAGAAAATATTATCTGCTGTTAAACCTGGCCAGATGATGGTTAAAATTGTCCATGACGAGCTTATTGAGTTAATGGGCAATACCAATGTAGATATTAATCTAAAGGGGAATCCTGCAATTATCCTGATAGCCGGATTACAGGGATCGGGTAAAACAACCTTTGCAGGCAAACTTGCCAGTCACCTTAAAAATAAAAGAGGTAAGAATCCATTGATAATTGCCGGAGACGTATATCGTCCGGCCGCTATCAATCAATTGCAGATATTGGGCCAACAGATTGAAGTACCTGTTTATACTGAAGAAGGAAATCTGAATCCTGTTGATATCGCAAAAGGTGGGATTAAGGAAGCCAAGCATAAAGGGCATGATGTTGTTATTATCGATACGGCCGGACGCCTGGCTATCGACGAACAGATGATGAATGAGATTGAGTCCATCAAGAAGAATATTAATCCGGGTGAAACACTTTTTGTAGTGGACGCAATGACAGGTCAGGATGCCGTAAACACTGCAAAAGAGTTTAATGAAAGGCTCAATTTTGACGGGGTTGTTCTTACAAAAATGGATGGAGATACCAGGGGTGGAGCAGCTTTATCTATCCGTTCGGTAGTGGAAAAACCTATAAAATTTGTCAGCTCCGGTGAAAAAATGGAGGCAATCGATCTTTTTCACCCCGAACGTATGGCCGATCGGATTCTTGGTATGGGTGATATTGTTTCACTGGTTGAACGTGCTCAGGAGCAGTATGACGTTGATGAAGCCAGGAAACTTCAGAAGAAAATTGCAAAAAATCAGTTTAATTTCAATGACTTTATTGGCCAGATCCAGCAAATTAAAAAAATGGGAAACATCAAAGATCTTGCTTCGATGATTCCTGGTGTAGGCAAAGCGCTGAAGAATCTTGATATTGATGATGATGCATTTAAAGGTATCGAAGCAATAATCTATTCTATGACCCCTGCCGAACGTGAAGATTCAACACTATTGAATGGTAATCGAAAGAAAAGAATAGCAACCGGGAGCGGTACATCTGTTCAGGAAATAAACCGGCTTCTGAAACAATTCGATGAAACACGAAAAATGATGAAAACAATGCAGGGTACTAAAAATTCAGGAAAAATGATCGGAAATGCCGCCGGACTAAGAAGGTAATACGTTTAACAAAAATTGAATCTATGCAGCTTATTGATGGTGTAAAAATTTCAGGTGAAATAAAACAGGAAATCGCCGACGAAGTGATTGCTATTAACGCCCGGGGAGGAAAAATACCACATCTTGCTGCAATTCTGGTTGGTCATGACGGTGGCAGCGAAACATACGTCTCAAACAAAGTCAAGGCCTGCGCACAGGTTGGATTTAATTCAACACTTATCCGATATGAAGAGGATATAAGCCAGGAAAGTCTTATGGCTAAAATCAAAGAACTGAACGAAGATGAAGATATTGATGGATTTATCGTTCAATTGCCGTTGCCAAAACACATTTCTGAAAGCAAAGTAATTGAATCAATTAATCCTTCAAAAGATGTCGATGGATTTCATCCGATTAACGTGGGCAGAATGTCTTTGGGCATTCCATGTTTTGTATCTGCTACACCGAATGGAATCCTTGAATTAATTAAACGTTATAATATCGAAACCTCCCAAAAAAATTGCGTTGTCATTGGTCGTAGCAATATTGTTGGTCGCCCCATGAGCATTCTTATGTCGCTCAAGGCAAATCCCGGCAATGCAACAGTCACACTTTGTCATAGTAAAACCCTCCATTTAAAAGAAATTTGCCTTTCGGCCGATATTATTATCACTGCATTGGGAAGTCCTGGTTTCCTGACCGGCGAAATGGTTAAGGAGGGTGCTGTAGTAATTGACGTCGGAACTACACGCATTGAATCAAACCAAACAAAATCAGGTTATAAATTAAAAGGAGATGTAAATTTCGAAGAAGTTGCACCCAAATGTAGTTTCATAACTCCGGTACCAGGTGGAGTTGGACCCATGACCATAGTTTCGCTGTTAAAAAATACACTGCTTGCATCAACAAAGAAGATATATTCCTGATGATAAAAAAATGGATTTGGAGTTTGAAAATAAATATTTAGTAACTTTTATTGATGATTTATAAATTTCATTCTTCGATGAAAACAAACCGTCGTTCACTTTTTATAGCATTTTTAGGTATTATTCTGCTGTTACTGGTTCAATTCTGTAAAACACCGGATGAAAATGAACAGAATTTAGAAAAATGGACAAGTAGCGATCCCTTAGTCGTTAACTTCAGGATTAGGGAACAAAAATACCTGCATAAAAACCTTATCGTTAATCCATCTTTTGAAGAAGGTAAAATCAAAAAGACAGATTCAACTACCGAACAAATAAATTTAGATGGCTGGGAAATAATTGGTAACAGTGTAAAATGGACAAATCCCGCATCCGATTCGTTACAAAATGATACCGCTGAAGTGCACAGCGGTAAACATAGTATCTGCGTAAATCGCAAGCGTGCAGACGAGACCGAAGAAATAGGACAGGGAGTTCTTTCAGATTATATCAAAGTAATCCCCGGAAATTACCTTCTTACCTTATATTTAAATCTCAAAAATATTCGGAACCCTAAATCACGTTTGGGTACAAAAATATTTGATGCGGTGGATATCAGGATCCTGTATTATGACAGAAATAAACTTCAGATAAAGGGTGAACAATATTCACCTTATTATAATACAACTGTCAATATTTCTTTCAAAGGCTTTTCCTTTTCAAATTTTGATAAAATAGATTCAACAGGATGGATTCACATAACAGGTCGTTCCCAGCTATTTCCCTTTCCGGACGGCGATTTACCTGATAATTCAAAGTTTGTAAGAATTTTCATAGGATTAAAAGGAACCGGCAGACTATGGGCTGATGACATACGATTCGAATATACCCGCTATAATTTCACCATGCTTGAAAGACTTGACAGGTATTTTGATTCTACCTTCACCAAAAATATTCTCATAACACCGCTGCCGAGAAAAGTATCACCCCGGGAATCGGTAATTTATTACCGGCCTTATAAAGCCGCAGGTTACCCCCAAATCATTGTACCAAATCCGGCCGACAAAATTACAATGAATGCTGCCCGAAAACTGGAGGACAGAATCAGGGATCTAATTATAAAAAATGAAAATATTGACAGTACAAGTTTTCCGAAACTTATTAAGAAAGATTCTGAAATCAATCCTGCCGGAGCAACACTTACTTTTTCAATAGGAAAAACGGAATTGTACTCAAAGTATAAAAACAAACTACCACTATATTCTATCCTGAATCAGGAACAGGGTTACTTTATTTATTCAGTGGATGAATTATCAAATATTGTCTTCATATTCGGTAATTCACCTGAAGCAAATTTATATGCTGTTCAATCTGTTCTTCAATTATTTGACAACAAGCGGACATTGTTTCACAACATGAATATTATCGACTATCCTGCAAAAAATAAAAGGGCGATGCTTCTGCACGAATTTAAACCGAACACGGTTGATCAATTTTACAATTCTGACAATTGCAGATTCAATTATTTATACCTTCCGGGGAATTCAGACTCAGTTATTGCACAAGTTAATAAGCTAAAAGAAGAGTATTATTCTAAAAAATATATTTATGTTGATTTGCCAGATCCTTCTCTAAAATTAGAACAACTCGCCAGGATCAATGAAGAAAAGGGAGGCTATTTGAAAAGTTTTGACGGTATTGCTTTTCTGTACAATTCTCCATTTGTAAATGGAATTACATTGGAAAACTTGTTAAATCGGTATAATTCCGATTCACAATCCACAAAAAGAGACTATGATGTTAATCCACTCCTCAAAAACCTGAATAATAATAAACTGGCAGTTGAATTTCTTCCTTGTTGTGGAGATAACCTCTATGTTAATAAATTTGGCACAACCAATAATTGTATTGAAAATCAGACGAATAAAAAGAGTGGAACCATCTGGAGTGGATATGGTCTTCAATCATGGTGTATGGATGAAGCTGATTTAATATATTATAAAAACCAGACTGCGACAGATCCTATTCTTCTTGATTTAACTATGTATTCGCAAGATGAAGAATTGAATTATTTTGCCAATGATACGATATCTCCTTACAAATTAATGACATCAAGCCTTTTCGATGCTTTTTCAAACGAGATAGTCCCTGAAATATATTTAAAATTGGATAAAACTATCCTGGTCTATGACTTGTCCGATGTATTTGAAAGAATTAGAATGCAAACGGCTTCTGACTTTTTTTGGAACCCGGCAAATTATAACCCGGATTTATCCTTATATAAAGCCCTGATTTCTGAATTCGGTGTTGATGTAACACAGGATCTGCTAAATTTTAATGATCAGTATTTTAAGATCCGTTCTGAAATAATACTGGCCGATAATCAAAAGAATAAACACAGGCACATACGACGGGCTTTTATACTGTTTGACGAATTGAAAATCATTCAGAATAAATTAAAAAGCCATCAGAAGACCAAATCGGTTACTGAAGTAAATAATATTCTGGATAGCCTGATAAATGAATTAGATATAAAAATGAAAGGGTTTCAGAGACCTCCATTGCTAAATCTTAAAAATTATCAACCATGAGATATCCATACTAATTCATTATCTCCAACGTTTTTAAAAAGACATGTTGATATTTGAAGATCATAAACTGACCAATTATTACTAATTTAGATGTGGTATTGTAGACGAATATGAACGAAAATCAGGAATCATTATACAGTGAAGATGGCTTATTTGAATGCATTACGCGATTCGAAGATATGCTGAACAGGAACAACTCCTGTTATTTTGATATTTTTGAATTTGAGAATATTATCGATTATTATATTGATCAGCATAATTTTTTAAATGCCAGGGCTGCTATTGAAAGAGGTTTACGGCAACATCCATATTCAACTTCACTGAAATACAGATTGGCGCAAATTTATATTCAAAACGGCAAACCCTCTAAAGGCCTTCATTTCTTGCGAGAAATAGAAGCCATGGAAGAGACAAATTGCGATTTTTTCCTGCTTAAAGGTTCTGCATTAAATGTATTAGGTAAAAAAGAAGAAGCCTTTATTGCTTTTGATCGTGCAATTAAATTATCATCTGAAGCCAAAGATGAAGTTATTTTTAATATTGCTTATTCATATCTGAATACCCGTCGGTATAACCTCGCGATTAAGTATTTTTTGCTTGCCAATGAGGTAAATCCAAAAAATATTCTTGTTCTGCAAGAGTTGGCCTATGTTTATGAAAAATTGGATAAGCTGGACAAAAGCGTTATATATTATAATAAATACCTCGATCTTGATCCTTACTCGGAAAATACATGGTTTAACCTGGGTATGGTATACGTAAGTTTGGAAGAATATAATAAAGCAATTGAAGCATACGATTATGCAATTGCCATTTGCCCAGACTATATTTCTGCCTATTTCAGCAGAGCCAATGCCTTAATCAACCAGGAGCGTTATAAGGAAGCTATAAAATCATATGAGGAAATAATAAATTTGGAGCCTGATAATATTCAGGCTTTTACCTGTATTGGTGAATGCTATGAAAAAATTAACCTGTATAAAAGGGCTATACATTATTATAAAAAAGCCATCATTATTGATACAACTTTTGACGATGCATGGTTTGGAATCGGGATGGCTCATTTCCAGATGGAAGAATTTTTGCTTAGCCTTAAATTTTTCTTACATGCCAACTCTATAGATCCTGAAAATCCCGAGTACTGGTTTATGTTGGGCGAAACTTATAAGGAACTAAACATCCTGGATAAATCTATTGAGGCCTATAATCGTGCAGTTGAATTGGATCCAAACGATTACGACGCCTGGTTATCACATGCAGATATATGCTTTATGGAAAATAATCTGTTTGAAGCCATAACCATCCTAAAAAAAGCATACCAGTATAATAAGGAGATTTCAGCCATTAATTATAATCTTGCTGCCTATTATCTTTATAATAACCAACCGAATTTAGCCTCTGAATTTTTCGAAAAAGGTCTTTCAATTAATTTCAGTGAACACCGTGATCTTTTGAGCCGATATCCCCTTACATCACACAATGAACTCTTCTCAAAATTAATTCGAAAATACAAGAACTTTAGTCATTAACCCATGAACATTCAATTACCGCATGTACCGGAACGTCCTATTAAGCCCAGGAATGAAGGATTAACTATGATGATGGACAAAGGACTCAGTGTGCAGGAAACAGCCAATTTTATTGAATCCAGCGGGGAATTCACAGATTATGTAAAATTCGGATTTGGAACTGCAATGATTACAAATAAACTATCCGAAAAACTAAAATTATACAAACAGGCCAACATCAGACCCTATTTCGGAGGAACGCTTTTCGAAGCTTTTATTATCCGAAATATGTTTGATGATTACCGGAAACTGATTGATAAGTATGAATTGGATCTTTTAGAAGTATCAGATGGTTCAATGAGTTTGCCACATGATCAGAAATTGGAATTCATTCAAAAACTTTCAGCAAGGGCTACCGTATTGTCCGAAGTAGGATCAAAGCAGCGCGGAGTTGTTATACCGGCAGATAAATGGGTGCAAATGATGAAATCGGAACTTGAAGCAGGCGCTTTTAAAGTTATAGCTGAAGCACGCGAAAGCGGCACAATAGGTATTTATAATAGCGACGGTTCTCCCGACGAAAATCTTATTAGTAACATAGCCTCGCAAATTAAACCATCGGACGTTCTATGGGAAGCGCCGGAAGGAAAGCAACAAGCTTGGTTTATAAAACTATACGGCGCTAATGTGAATCTTGGTAATATTGCAACCAACGGAGTAATTCCATTGGAATGTTTAAGACTTGGTTTACGGGGAGATACTTTTTTTGATTTTTTACCGGAAAAATACTTTATCCATAAGCAGTAAAAGCCCATTCTACTATGAGCTTACTGTATAAATCTTCAAAAGCTCCTGAGAATTTTAATTTCAAGTAACGACGTTCAATTATTTGGATCTGATCAAAATTGTATTTTCAATGATTTCTATTGTGGCGCTAAAACAATGTGAATGAGAAAATTTGGTCTTATTGGATTTCCACTCGAACATAGCTTTTCTAAAGAATATTTTACACGAAAATTTCAAAAGGAGAACATTTCGGATTGTATCTACGAAAATTATTCTATTGAAAAAATCGAGCTATTTGATCTAATTATAAAACAAAATCCTGACCTTATTGGACTTAATGTCACAATTCCTTATAAACAAAAGGTAATTCCTTTCTTAAACGAAATTGATGATGAGGCAGATATAGTGGGGGCAGTAAATACCGTTAAAATTTGTCGCCTTGAAGAACGTACCATACTAAAAGGATTCAATACAGATATATACGGTTTCGAAGAATCCATCAAGCCAATGTTACAAGTACATCATAAAAAAGCTTTAATACTTGGAACAGGCGGGGCGTCAAAAGCTGTTGCATTTGTATTTAAAAAGTTAAATATAAGTTTCATCTATGTTTCCCGGAATCCCACAAATGCAAATGCAATATCTTATAGTCAATTGACACCCCAAATAGTCAGGGAAAATACCATCATTGTTAATACTTCTCCTTTGGGAATGTTTCCAAACACCAAAACCAGTCCGGATATTCCCTATAACTCTATCACAGCAAATCATATATTATTTGACCTGATCTATAATCCTGAAAAAACTCTTTTTTTGAAAATCGGGGAACAAAAAAATGCAATCATAATCAATGGATTACCCATGCTGCAAATACAGGCAGATAAATCGTGGCAAATCTGGAATTCCTAAACTAATATACTTTAAATGCCATCTCACTTAATTTTGAGCTAACCTTCAAATTGTATTTAGTAATGTTTGATGGTTTGATTTCAAATTTAAGTTTATCTTCTATTATCAAAAAATTTATTGCTGATCCATTCTCAACGGCACCGTTCTTTTCAGTGATAATTAGTGTACTCTTATTCTGAAGTTTGGGTACAATCATTGCAAGATCTTTTGTCTTACTAAATGGCACAAATAAGATCTGGCAGCTGGATATTTCGTCGACACTATTGAATTTTTTAACCGCAATAGGTTGACTGCCAACGCTTTTACCGGTAGTAAAAGATTCAAGATCATTTAATGTTTGACATGAACCAATTACTCCTATTATATAAGGACCCGTTTTATATTCAGCCGGCCATTCAATCAGACGGGAAAAGTTATATATAAACATAGCCTGGGCTCTGGGAATTTCTGTCTGAGCCTGAGATACAATCAAATTCAACCCCAAAATTATTGATATTAAAACACTTCTCATAAGTACTTGTTTAGCAGTTTTAACGTATATTCAAGATATTTGTTTCCTATTTTAAATGTCAAAATTTTTGATGTTAAAAGCTATAAGGATAAATTATATCGCACAAGAACAAACCTGATGCTGGAACAGATTCACCTGCCTTAGATCTGTCGCGGGCTTCAATAATATGTCTTAATTCGTCTATAGTGATTTTATACCTCCCGAGTGCGACCATTGTACCAACTATGGCTCGTACCATATTCCGTAAGAAACGATCTGCTGTAATTGAAAAGACTAATATATCATCCTGCCTTTGCCATTCCGCAGACATTATATTGCAATTATTTGTTTTTGCATTTGAATCAAGTTTGCTGAAGCTTGTAAAATCAAGATATTCTTTAATTATCCCGCAACCGGTATTCATAATGTCCAAATCCAATTGGTAATGAATTTGCCAGATAAAATCACTTTTAAAAACATTTTTACTGGTCGAAATAAAATAATTATAGGTTCTGGAAATGGCATCAAAACGTGCATGCGCTTTACTATCCATAGGATTAATGGAAATTACCCGAATATCCTTTGGTAAAAAACAGTTTAATTTGTAAACTATTGGTTCAGTTTTCCCGGTTAAATCTTGAAATAAGTCAAAATGAGCTACGAAATACTTTGCGTGAACTCCTGAGTCTGTTCTTCCCGCACCGGTTGTTTCAACTTTTTCATTAAAAAGAATCGACAATTTTTCATTTAATTCAGATTGTATTGTAGGTCCATTCGGCTGGATCTGCCATCCCTGATAATTTTTCCCATTGAATTGCAAAACAATAAAATAACGTCTGTTCATAATCATGAATTAGTCAATTTAATTTATATGACTATCCGAAATTATAAATAATTCTATATTATACATAACATTCCGGGCTTGGCCCGGAATCCTGCATTCGCAGGAATGTAAAACTTTTCGACATTTGTAGTTTATCATTCCGAATACTCATTTTAATTTATGCAGTTAAATTGATAGAATGACATTTTTTTTAGTATTCTAAAATCACAAAAATCGACAAAATGTTAGCGAATATGTTATTATTTCTTTGATTGACCTATAAATATGCTTAACATTTTTTAACAATTCTGATGATCAATATAGTTGAATATTAAGTTTTTTTTTGAAAATTGAGAATGAATATAAGAATTAAAAATTGTTACTTTCGAAATGAATTTTTATTGTTAAATAACTTCAGTTATGAATCAAATGAATGTTAATATCCAGGAACTTAACGAAAAGATTAAGCAGGAAAGCTCATTTGTCGATCTGTTAAATATCGAAATGGGCAAAGTAATTATTGGACAAAAACATCTATTGGAAAGCCTGCTTATTGGCCTGTTATCAGATGGGCATGTATTATTGGAAGGAGTGCCAGGATTGGCAAAAACGCTGGCAATTAGCACGCTGGCAAATACAATAGATGCGAAATTCAGTAGAATTCAATTTACGCCCGATTTGCTTCCTGCAGATCTTACAGGAACAATGATTTACAGTCAGAAAAAAGAAGAATTTCAGGTAAAAAAGGGTCCCATTTTTGCAAATTTTATACTGGCAGACGAAATCAACCGATCACCTGCAAAAGTACAAAGTGCTTTGCTTGAGGCAATGCAGGAAAAGCAAGTTACTATTGGCAGTGAAACCTTTTTACTCCCTCATCCTTTTTTAGTATTGGCAACTCAGAATCCAATCGAGCAGGAGGGAACCTATCCTTTACCAGAGGCCCAGCTGGATAGATTTATGCTTAAAATAGTCCTGGATTATCCCCAAAAGGACGAAGAATTAAAAATTGTTCGTGAAAACTTACAAAAAGAATTTCCTACGACAAATAAACTGCTAAAACCTGAATTAATAATGAGTGCCAGGGAAGTTGTTAAGGAAGTTTATATGGATGAAAAAATTGAGAATTATATTCTGGATATTGTCTTTGCTACTCGTTACCCCGAGAAATATAAGCTTGCAAAGTTTAAGAATATGATAAATTATGGTGGATCTCCACGCGCAAGTATAAACCTGGCTAAAGCTTCTAAAACATTTGCTTTTATTAAAAGACGTGGTTATGTTATTCCGGAAGATGTCAGAGCAGTTTGCCATGATGTCCTCAGACACAGAATGGGACTTACCTATGAAGCGGAAGCTGAAAATATAACATCCGAAAATATTATTACTGAAATTCTAAATACCGTTGAGGTACCATAGTAAATTACCTAAATTTAGGAATGTTTAAGTTTAACTTCTTTTTTATTTTATTCTTGCTGTCAGGTTTATCTGAAATAGGCGCACAGAATTATATCGGTATGAATAAAGATGAAATAATTGTTGATATGAATACTTTACATAAAAGTTTTAAACTGAATACCAGCGCTGTCAACCCTTATTATAAATATTTAAAATTTGAAGACAATATCAATGAAATAACAATATTATTTTTCTTATCGGAAAATGATAAATGTACACTTGTCAGGAAAATGTGTGATTATGCAAATATTAATGATGAAATAGAAGACTTAAATAAAAAATACAAGAAGCTCGGGAAAAATAAATGGAATTATTCAGTAAAAGGTAAAATCTATACTGTAACTCTGGAGGAAAGCGAATGGTATTTCACAATTTCCACAAAACAAAAGAATTAGGCTAAAAATGGATACTTCAGAACTACTCAAAAAAGTAAGAAGAATTGAAATAAAGACAAGAGGTCTTTCACAGCATATATTTGCTGGTGAATATCATAGTGCATTTAGGGGCCGGGGAATGGCATTTAGTGAAGTTCGCGAATACCAATACGGAGATGATATCCGCAATATTGACTGGAATGTGACCGCCCGTTTTAATCATCCTTATATCAAAATATATGAAGAAGAACGTGAGCTGACAGTCATGCTGCTTATTGATGTCAGCGGATCAAGAGAATTTGCTTCAAAGAATAGACTAAAACAGAATCTGATAACTGAAATTGCCGCTGTTCTCTCGTTTTCGGCCATTACAAACAATGATAAAATTGGCGTAATATTATTTTCAGACAAGATCGAAAAATTCATTCCTCCAAAAAAAGGCAGACAGCATATACTTCGTATTATTAGGGAACTCATTGAATTTGAACCGCAAAGCAGAGGTACTAATATAAACGGGGCCCTTCGCTATCTTGTAAATGTCATTAAGAAGAGAAGTACAGCTTTTTTGATTTCTGATCTTATAGATAATAAATATGAGGAAGCGCTCAAAATAGCTTCCAAAAAGCACGATTTGATTATCCTTAAGATATTTGACCAGCGTGAAGCAGAATTACCCGATGTGGGAATGATTCAAATGAAGGATGCTGAAACCGGAAACCTGGTCCTGGTTGACTCAGGTAATAAAAATGTCAGAATGAATTATAATGAATATTGGAAAAGAGAGAGCATTCAAACGGATGAACTTTTAAAGAAGTATGGCATTGATTATGCAAAAATAGCAACGCATGAAGACTACGTAAGACCCTTGATAGAATTGTTCAAAAAAAGAAGCTGATTTAAACCAATATATATGACTCTAAAGAAAATACTATTGATCTTCAGCGTTGGTCTGGCAGGTAATTGGGTAGTTGGGCAGAATTTTTCAGTCGAAACTAAAATTGATACGAATAAAATCGTGATTGGTGACCAGATTTCCCTTACCTATAGCATACTAAAAGCGAAAAATACAAGGCTTCAATTACCAATTTTGAATCAAAAGTTAATTGATGGAATTGAAATAGTTGGCCAACCGAAAATAGACTCAACGGATAAACCCGGATCGCTTGAACAAATCTTGTTAAAATATACCATTACGTCTTTTGATACGGGAATGTATTATATACCCCCGCAGCCATTTGTGATTTTAAGCTCTGGTCTTCCGGATACTATACGCTCAAAAGCCTCCTTTCTTGAAGTTGGCGGGGTAGTGATTGATACTACCCATACAATCAGAGATATAAAAGCACTTGAAAAGGTTCCTGTTACTGTCAGAGAAATAGTGCCATATTTATTAATAATCGTTGCTTTAGCATTAATTACTATAGTCCTGGTGTACTATTTTAAGAGAAAAAAGAAAGAAGTTTTTAAAGTTGTTCCGGCACGACCTTTGGAACCTGCCTATATTACAGCATTGCGCGAGCTTGATAAGATAAATTCACAAAAACTCTGGCAACAGAAACAGGTCAAGGAATATTACACAAGAATTACTTATGTAATAAGATGGTATATATCTATGCGGTTTGCAATTCTGGCCTTGGAAATGACTTCGGATGAAATTTTAGACCATTTAAGAGCTATGAATCTCGATCGTGTTAATTTTCTCAATCTCGAAAACCTATTAAACCTTGCTGATATTGTGAAATTCGCAAAAGGGGAACCCGGACCGGATGATAATGTCATCCATCTTGATAATGCATATGAGTTCATCAAACTGACAAAGGAAGATATTACAGAAGAAAATGAGGATAAAGGACCGGAAATTAAAACATCTGAAATTTTATGAAGGAGATCGTATTTGCATATCCTAAAGTGTTGTTTCTTTTATTGCTGCTTATTCCTGTATTAGCCTGGTATCTTTTAAAATACCGAAGCTCTATCCCGAATGTTCAGGTAAGTACAATTCGCTCTTTTACAAACATGCGTGTTGGTTTTAAACATATATTAGCACACATTCTTTTTGGGTTAAAACTTATTGCATTTGCACTTCTAATAATAATCCTAGCCCGTCCTCAATCTACAAATAGTTGGGAAAATATAAGCACGCAGGGAATTGACATTGTTCTGGCCCTTGATATTTCAGGAAGTATGCTTGCCCGCGATTTTAACCCCGACAGGATAGGTGCATCAAAAGATATTGCGACAGAATTTATTTCAGGCAGGCCTACCGATAGAATTGGTTTGGTTATTTTCAGTGCTGAAAGCTTTACACAATGCCCACTTACTACCGATCATGCAGTTTTAATCAACCTGCTAAAAGATGTGAAAAGCGGTATGATTGATGATGGCACAGCCATTGGAGTCGGATTGGCCAATGCCGTACAACGTTTGAAAAACAGTGATGCTATAAGCAAGGTCATCATTCTGTTAACAGACGGTGTGAATAATACTGGTGCCATTGATCCTATAACTGCCGCAGAACTTGCAAAAGCTTTTGGAATAAGGGTTTATACCGTTGGTATTGGAACTATGGGTACTGCTCCTTACCCAGCACAGGATATGTTTGGTAATATTGTAATGCAACAAATGAAAGTTGAAATTGATGAAAAAACCCTTCAGCAAATCTCAGATATTACAGGAGGGAAATATTTCAGGGCAACGGACAATCAAAAACTTCGCCAGATTTATTCGGATATCGATAAGATGGAGAAATCAAAAATAAGTGTCAAGGAATACAGCAGAAAGGTAGAAGAATATCTTCCCTATGCAATTGCTGCTTTAATAATTCTTGTACTTGAATTTTTACTGAGAAAATTAATTTTGCGCTCAATACCCTAAAAATTTGAATTATGTTTCGGTTTGCAAACAGCAGTTATCTATATTTTCTATTAATAATACCAACGTTGATAATCATTTACGTTGTATTACAATATATTCACAATCGGGCCTTAAAACGATTCGTGGATAAAGAGTTTATTAATACATTAATGCCACTCAGATCTCCTGCCCGCAGGAATATAAAATTTATTCTGTTTCTGGTTGTCATTACTTTGCTGGTGATTGCTGTTGCCCGACCCCAATTTGGTTCAAAACTCGAACAAATTAAACGGGAAGGGATTGAAATCGTCATTGCGTTGGATGTATCGCGAAGTATGCTTGCAGAAGATGTCAAACCAAATCGCCTGGAACGAGCAAAGCAAGCCATTATTGCACTTATCAATCGTATGAAAGATGATAAAATTGGAATGATCATCTTTGCAGGCGATGCATACACGCAATTGCCTATAACAACCGATTATATTTCAGCAAAAATGTTTCTTGCAAACATCAATACTGAAGTAGTATCAAAACAGGGAACTGCAATAGCCTCTGCCATTGACCTTGGTGCAAAGTCATTCACACAGGATCCAAAAGCAGCCAAAGTAATAGTAATCATAACAGATGGTGAAGATCATATTGGCGATCCAATCGCTTCTGCAAAGAACGCTTCGGAAAAAGGTATAAAAGTTTTTACAATTGGCATGGGATCACCTACAGGATCACCCATTCCTGTTGCAGCATCCGGTTCAAAGGATGGTTTTATGAAAGACAGAAATGGAGATGTGGTAATATCCAGAATGGATCCCGTACTGCTTAGCAGAGTAGCCCAAAGTGGCGATGGTGATTTCTTCAGTGCTTCAACCAGCAATGTCGGATTGGATCAATTGTACAATAAACTCAATAAATTGAACAAATCTGAAATTGAAACAAGGGTATATTCAGAATACGATGATCAATTTCAATATTTAATAGCCATTGCCTTATTACTACTGATATTGGATTTATTAATATTTGAAAGAAAGAATCCAAAATGGAAAGGCATCAGACTTTTTGAAAAATGAAAAATGGTATGAAACACACAATAATAATATTAGCGCTCCTTCAAACAGTTCTGAGCAATGCCCAAGTCGTGAACAGGGAAATCAGGAAAGGGAATAATGATTATAATAATAAATCTTATAGTGATGCCGAATTGCATTATAGAAAAGCCCTGGAAAAAAATCCGGAATCAGAGAAGGCAACTTACAATTTGGGCAATGCGCTTTACAAACAAAATCAGTTTGAACCGTCCATTACAAAATTTGAATCGCTAACTAAATCAAAAAACACTGCTTCGGAATTATCAAAGTATTACTATAATCTTGGGAATGCTTATTTCAAAACCCAGAAGATGGATAAAGCCATTGAAGCTTATAAACAATGTCTTCGGATGAACCCGAAAGATGCGGATGCAAAGCATAATTTGTTTTTAGCCGAGAATATGCAAAAACAACAACAAAACCAGAAAAACAAAGATCAAAAAAACGATCAAAACAAAGACAAGGATAATAAACAAGAACAACAACAGAAACAGGATCAGCAGAATAAGAAAGACCAACAACAGAAGCAGGATCAGCAACAAAAGGAAGATCAACAGAAAAAACAGGATCAACAGCAGGCGGGCAAGGAACAACAAATGTCAAAGGAAGATGCAGAAAGATTGTTGCAGGCCCTCGAACAAGATGAAAAAAATGTTCAAAAGAAATTAGAAGAGCAAAAAATGAAGGCTCGGAAAATTCCTGTCGAAAAAGAATGGTAGATTTGAACAGCAAATATAGAAGCATGAAGATAAACAGAATATTGAATACGTCTCAGATTCGTTTTAGGATATTAATAATCATGTTAATAGCAATACCTGGCTTATTGCATGCTCAGGAAATTTCATTTACTGCAGAGGCTCCCAATGCCCTCCATGCCGGTGAACAATTCCAACTGACATACACAGTTAACCAAAATGTAGATGAATTTACACCCCCCGATTTCGGAAATTTCCAATTATTGGGCGGTCCTTCTACCGGATCAAGTACTTCAGTTCAAATTGTAAACGGTCATACCTCCAGCAGCTCTGCATATACTTTCACTTATTATTTACAAGCCCCTGCCGCAGCTGGGAAATACTCACTGGCGCCGGCTACGGCATTATATAAGAAAAATAAAGTTCAATCAAACGGAGTCAGTATCGAAGTAGTAGGCAATTCTCAGGCTGCATCAAATGCTGCACCAAACAATGCTCAACAAAACCCGCAGGAATCAAAGGAAGTTTCTGGACAGGGAGATATTTTTCTGCGATTGGAAGTAGACAAAAAAACGACCTTTATCGGCGAAGCTATTACGGCTTCCGTAAGGCTTTTTACAAAAGTTAATATATCCGGCATCGATCAGCAACAATATAAAGGCCCCGATTTTGTGAATTTTTACAAACAGGATGTTGCAATTCCCCAGGCAACTTTTGAACGTGAAAAGGTCGGAAATGATATTTACAGTGTTGCAATGCTAAGCAAAGCTATTATTTTCCCTCAAAAAAGCGGTGAAATTCGTATCCAGCCATTTGACCTGGTGGCAATAGTTCAAAAACAGGTCAGAAGAAGATCTCAAAATATCTTTGATGATTTTTTCGGAACAGCCTATGAACAAAGTCGGGTAGGACTAAAAAGCTTACCGGTTACCATTACTGTAAAACAATTGCCTGCGAACCAACCGGTAGATTTTAAAGGTGCTGTGGGTAAATTTAGCATTTCAGCTACAGCAAATCCTCTTAATATCAAGACCAATGATGCTGTTACTTTCAAGATATCCTTGACAGGTAAAGGTAATATTAAACTTTTGGAGGGCATAAAGACTGATTTTCCACCGACATTTGAAGTGTATGAACCGGTAATTAAGACAAATATAGATAACAGCGGATTAAGCGGTAATAAAGTATTTGAGTATACCGCAATACCAAGACATGCCGGAAGGTTTGATATTCCACCCTTCTCGCTTACCTATTTTGATGTAAATGACAGAATTTATAAATCGATCACTACACAAAGCTTTGAAATTAATGTAGGAAAAGGCGCCAATGATAGCGGTACTTTTGTAGTAAATAATCTTTCAAAGGAGGATGTTGCGCTGATAGGGAGTGATATCCGATATATTGAAACGAAATCAGTATTTTCAAAGAAAAGCAAATTCTTTTTCGGAACCAGCTGGTTCTACGGTATCTTTCTACTCTCTTCATTCTTGTTTATTTTGACATTGATTGTCCGCAACGAACAAATTAAACGGAGTGCTGATATTGTAAAAATGCGCAATAGAAAAGCAGGTAAAGTTGTTACCCGCCGATTGAAGAAAGCCAGACTATTAATGAAAACCGGCGTTAAAGAGGAGTTTTATGACGAATTGGGCAAAGCGTTGTGGGGTTATTTATCCGATAAATTAAGTATCCCAATGGCTGAACTCTCTAAAGAGAGTATAATACAAAAATTTAAAAATTCAGGAATTGATGAAAGTTTGACAGAACAGTTCTTCGTTCTTTCTGAGTTATCAGAATATGCCCGGTTTGCACCCGGTGGAATGGAAAGCAATATGCAGGATATTTTCGAAAAGGCCGAAAAACTTATCAGTAAACTAGATCAAAAATTATAAGGATGAAAAAGTATTTGTTGATAATTTTTCTAATTACACATATTCAGGTATTTTCTCAGGAAAGTCCTGAATCCATATTCAATGCAGCAAACGAGCAGTATAAGCAGGAAAAATTTGACAATGCCATAGCACTTTACCAGAAAATAGAGTCAAATGGGTATGAATCGTCTGCGGTATTCTATAACATCGGAAATGCTTATTTTAAATTGAGGAAATATCCAAAAGCAACACTTTATTATGAAAAATCCATTTTAATAGAACCTGGAAATAACAACACAAAATATAACCTAGCAAAGGCCAGAATGTACAATATAGATAAAGTAGATGAAATCCCCGAGTTCATTATCAAACACTGGTCTTATAAAATCATCAATATTTTGACTTCAAACAGCTGGGCAATTATAAGTATTGTTACTTTTCTAATGGCACTATTGCTATTGCTTGTATATTTTTTATCTATGCAAATTTCAATTAAAAGAGCTGCATTTTATTGTTCAATATTTTTACTGTTCATCACATTCACATCATTCTATTTTTCATTCAAAGAAAAGAATACCATTGAGAAAAATAATGCCGCGATAATAATGTCACCTACTGTCACCGTGAGAAGTTCTCCGCAATCAACAGGCACAAACCTGTTTATTATACATGAAGGAACAAAGGTTTACATTGTTGGAAAACTGGATAACTGGTATGAAATTAAATTGGGCGATGGTAAACAAGGGTGGTTACCAACATCCGATTTAGAAACTATTTAGTCGCTCCTTAATAAGTATACAACAATTTGAATAATAGTGTGTTATTCCAGTAAATCGTAATTAATTGTATGCGCTATTTTGCAAGTTATTTGCAGAATTTGTTACAGAACCTTTCAATTGTAATCAATTCAAAATTTAGTTTGAATTTTTACTCGTGATTTATTCGCTATGACAAAAAATAAAATGCCTCCAAAATGAAAAACCATCCGTAGAATTCAATGGATTTTTTTTAAATGGTGACTTTTTTTGTTTCCTTTTTTATGTGGTAGATAAAAAAGGAAATCGAACTGCAAGGGAGCAGTTCGAAAAAATGGCCTGTGTGTCAGGGTAATATTATCTGAATATTAATGACATTACAGTTTTTAGTAAAGAAAGCTAAATTGTATAATTAGTTCTTAAGGATCGACTATTTAAGCAGTCTAATTGAAACTCTCATATCTGGTCAGGTCGGATCTTGGATTCAGACACAATACAGGTATATTATAATCATTGGAGATATAATTCTGCTCTTTAAGTCCAAACATCAATTTAGTAAAAGTTATATTCCGACTTAACATAATGATAATGATTTCTGCATTTATCTGGTTTGCAAAATCGAGGGTCTCCTGGGTAATATTGTAACTACCTTTGGCATTTATAATCTCATAATTAATGTTTTTCCCCTCAAGAAAACGTTTGGCAAAATCAACATTATTACGTACCGTATAATCCGTAGCATTGGGCTTAAAAAGATAAATTGTAGAAGTATAAAATTTCGAAAGAAAACTAATCCATGATAATTTTTCTTTATTTTCCTTACTAAAATCAATAGGAAATACCACCCTTCGCAATGCAAGACGTTTTGGGGGAGCCTGTACTACCAAAAAGGGAATTCTTGAACCTGCCATTACTCTTAGAGCGCGTGAACCGAAATACTTTTCTTTTCCTCTTGGTTTTTGCGTCTTCATAATAACTATGAATACATTCAGCGTTTCTGCAACGGCTTTGATAACTTTTGATACTTTACCAGGTCTGATTTTTACTTCAACTTGAATTCCATATTTAATAGCTACTTCATTCGCAATGATTTCAAGCTTTTTAAAAGCATCAGCTTCATAAGTAAGATCCGGAATAACGTTGAGAAATGTAATTATACTATCCGTAATCTTAGCAAATTGAACAGCGTGTTTAATTGCAAAATCAGACGACTCGGTAAAGTCGTAAGGAACGAGTATTTTTCGTCTCTTGGAATCCATAGTTAATTTATTTCGAATTAATATACAGTATTTTTTTTAAAAAAAATGGAAATTGGTTGAAAATGAAAGACTTTTTATTGAATTAGACTATTTTATAGGTTGGGCTCAATTTAACTTTTTAAAATTAATTCAATAATAGCCATATTAATGAATGATCTCAAAAAAAATAAAATCCTTAAAATCAGCAAGTTCAATATGAATGTCTTCGACGCAAGCATAAGAGGGACCTTTATAACACCATTCTATTAAATTTCTTAATTGAATTTCGGAACCCTCGGCCTCAATATAAACATCACCATTCGGTATATTTTTAATAAAGCCCATAATCCCAAGCGACAAGGCCATTTTTTTTGCAGAATACCTAAAGCCGACACCTTGTACCTTGCCCTTAATAGTTATATTCTTATGTAATTTTTTAACTTCAACCATAAAAAAAAGGCCTCGGATGAGGCCATTCTAATGATGGATAATTTAATGCGAAAGATATCTGCTCGCCATTTTTAATAATTCTTCGACATCAATGGGTTTAATAATAGTTTCATTACAGCCTGCAAGTATACAGTTCTGTTTGTCCTCTTCAAGGGCAAGAGCTGTCTGAGCTATTATTGGAACACTCTGATTGAATTTTCGAATTTCCTGTGTAGCTTTAATTCCATTCATTACAGGCATGCGAATGTCCATTAAAATCAGATCAATTTTGTTGATCGATTTACACAATTCGATAGCCTGCAGGCCGTTTTTCGCATAAAGAGTCTGTGCAGCTGCCTCATTAAATACTGCTTCAAGAAAAAGTCCGTTCACTTCTTCGTCTTCAACAATTAATATAACTTTATCACTCCATTTATATGGTTCAGTTTTTGAAAACTCCTCCTCAACCGAATCACTCGTAAAGGAAGGAATTTTTTCTAAGGGTATAGTGAAATTAAATATTGTACCTAAACCTTGCTCTGATTCCACCCAAATCCGCCCACCCAGGAGCTTAATTATTCCTTTAGCAATTGTAAGCCGCAAACCTGTTTCATCATCGTACCTGCTAAAAGTATTTACATCATATTGAGTAGACCTGTCAAATAAATATTTTTGTTCTTCCTTGCTTATCTCAAAACTCGAATTTTTTACAAAAAATTCGATTTTATCCTCATCCACAAGTTTATAACCAAACTGAATCAGTCCTTGTACTGAGTATTTTAGCGAATAACTGATAAGGTTATAAAATATCTGATGAATTCTGCCTGCGTCGGTGAATACTTCTGAACCTTCTTTCGTTGGAAGTATTTGCTGGATTTCTACCTGTTCTTTTCTTGAACTTGACCGAAGATTATTAACATCTTTCTCAATTTCACGCAAAAGTAGATTTAAATTGCATTTTGATTTCGTAATGGTTAAAGTGCCACTTTCATACTTGGCTATTTCTGCAACATCATCAATTAATTGAAGAAGATTTTTGCTCTGTTTTTTAATTACGCTAATAAATTCCTTTCTTTTCTCTGGCCCAGGATCAGTAAGACTTAACAGCTCAGCAAAGCCCAGAATTGAATTCATTGGGGTTCGGATATTGTGAGAAATATTATAAAGAAATATTGTCTTAATACTATCAGATTCTTCTGCTCTTTCCTTATTGCGCTGCAAATCCTTTAACTGCTTAGCTTCCTTGGTTATTTCCCGCACTGCGCATATCAGGATATTTTCGTCCTTGTCTGACTTTGAATAAGACCCTGACCATGCGAAGTACTTAATTTCCTTGTTTTCTTTAATCCTTGGAATCAGTCGAAATTGTCCGTTCAACCTTTTTTTTAAAGTTTTTGGAAGCGTAAATAAATCAATAACGGAGGATTTGTCATCGCCGTGAACACTGTTTATTAAGGATTCATAGTTAATTTCTTTTTCTGGTAAGCAACTATCGAACAATTCATGAAGTGACGGTGATAGCGTTAGTTCCTGATTGGTAAAATTAAATTTTAAATATCCGGATGATAACAACTGAAATATTTGATTTGCTTCAGTGTCTGAAGTCCCATATTTGTCTTTATTAATATCATCTTCCAAAGACTTAATTTTATTCATTAAATCAGAATTCATAATTTCCAGCTCTGAAATTTTTCGTTGGAGGCTATTTTTTCTGATCATTGACATCTGTAGTAAATTAGATAAGTTGCTTTTTCAATTTATCTGTTTCAACTCTTGCAAGTTGATATATGAATGAATTAAATTGTCTGAATAAAGGCTGTGTAGGTACTTTCTTTATCAACTTGTGCTTTGGATAATAGCATTAAAACAAAGATTTCATTACCCTCTTTTGTTTTAATCTTTATTTTTTTTCGTTGACCAACAATCTTATTTTCACCCGGACTAATATATTTATTAATAAAATCATCTTCATCGACAGCTTTGTCAGAGAAAAGGATCCCAACGTCTTTACCAGTAATTTCTTCTTTTGTATACCCCAATAGTTTCACAGCAGCCTGATTGTAGAAAATAATTTTATTATCGTTGGAAGTTGTCAAAATCGCATCGTGCACACCTTCAAGAGTTTTTTCATTTCTGATTTTTATCCTTTCCATCTCCTTAAATTGCTCTTGCATCTCAATTTTAGCTTCTCTTAGTTTTCGGCTAAGTTCCTTTTCTGACTCTTTTAATTGTTTCTCCTGCCTTTTAAATATTTCGTTTTGTTTCTTCGATTCAATATCCATTAATTTTTCATTGGTTATGTCATTACCAATGTAAATTACTTTTTCAACTTCACCATACATATTGTAAACTGCGCTAAATGCACCACGAATCCATTTTTCTTCTTCGGCTTTCGTTTTAACTTTAAACTGACCATGGAAACTGATTCCACTTATTATATTTTCCCATTTCTTGTTAAATAATTCAAGTTCCATTGTATCGATTAAATCAAAAACTGAAAGTTTTTTCAAATCCTTTTCCGCATATTTAAAGAGATATTGGAACAGCTCATTATAATCTTTAATATTGCCATTTACATCAAATTCAATTTTTATACTTGAGCGATTTACTGCATCAATGATTCCTTCTAGATTTAAGCTCAATTTTTTCTGATCGGTAGTATCCAATCCAAGAAAGAGGATTCTTTCAACTTTACCGTCCTCATCTCTGATACAGGTATAAGTGGCCATAGTCCAAATATCTTTGCCGGTTTTGGAAATATGTTTCATATATCCTTCAAAGTGTCTTCCTCCTGTAGAAAGAGTTGACCAGATTCGGGTAAACCATTCTTCATCTTTTTTGGATACAAACATTGAAATATGTTTTCCTTCAACTTCAGAATTGGATGAATAGTCAAGTTTTTTTAAGAAACGCGTATTTGCGTAAATTAATGTACCATCCGTATTATATTCAGCCCGGATCATTGTATGATTCACTGTTGATTCAAGCTTCATAAATTTATCTGCCTGACGTGTAGCTTCTTCCTGCGTTGCCTGAAGTTCCTCTAAATTTTGTCTCATTTCTTCCTCCTGCGATGCCAGCGCTTGTGCCTGCGATTTCGATTCTTCCAGCAAGCGGGCAGTCTGCATATTCATCTTTACTGCAGAGAGTATGGAAGCTGTACTTTCAGCAACATATTCGATGAAATGTATTTCATGCGATTCAAGAGTTTTTAAGGAGGCTAGTTCAAATATTCCATAAAGCTCATCGTTAGCAATTAAAGGACATACAATGAGGCACCGTGGATTTGCTTTACCCAACCCGGACGTAACTGAAATATAGGTGTCCGGCAGATCCTGAATATAGATTGTTTTTCTCTCAATGCCACAAGTACCGATTATACCATTTCCCCATTTAATTTTCTTATCAGCATATTTTTTTCTTCCATAGGCATAAAAAGCTGTTAACTCGAAAAATCTCTGCTCTTTTTCACTTCCATTGAGCAGATAAAATCCACTCTGAATTCCAGAAACATAGTTGGTTAATTCCCGAATAACATTGAATGCTAGTATATTAATATCATTATTATCACGTCTTAAAATTTCACCAAACTTGGCAAGACCTTCAGCATTCCACCTTCTTATTTCATCTTCCTTCCTGCGTTTTTCGGAAAGTTCTTTATTATTTTTAAGCGTATCTCTTAGCTCAATCAGAGTCTTCCCCAATTTATCATTTTGATTTTCAATCTCATATTCCGATATAAAATCTTCAAAGATAAGCTTTGAAACATAATCCGTAATTTTATGAGATTTTTTAAACTCCAGATCTATAATTGATTGTCTCTGGCTGAGTAAATTGTTATATTTGCTGAAGATTATAAAAATAGAAATCGGGATTAAAACAGTTAAAAAAAGGAATATCCATAAGAGAGGTACCTTTCTAAAAAGCAACTGCATGGTTGAAAAACTAAGCAGATCATTTGAATCATTTAAAAATATTATTAAGATTGCCGTTAACAATATAAATAATGAAAATATAAAACTTAGGATTGTTGCCTGAATCGTTGACTCTTTAACATTCTTAATCTTCATGCCTTTGATAAAATTTTATAAGAAACAAATCTAACTTCAATAAATATAATCATTTATTCATTAATTCGCTGAAAAATGATTTTAAATGTTTCAAACAGCAAACTCTTTATTAGATAAGGAATAGGAATAAATTACTGGCTAAAAACTGTTAATAAATAGAGGATAAAAGTGACGTTTTCAGAACTTGCTTTAAAATAGGGCATTCCCATAAGTAAAATACAATATCAAAAGATTCACTATTTATAATATTACGCGGTTTCATAATACATTGGCAGTAAATTTTAGTGAAAGAAAGAAATGGTATCAAATTCACCCCTCATTTAACGAAGTATGTTTAATTTAACATTTTCAAAGTATATTCGCTGTAATAATTCAGAAAAGTAGCATTTAACAAGAAAGGAATTTTGCGGTGCTTCTTGGTATTTAATTATTTTAAAAAGGGAAGATAACCCTGTTCTAAATAGCCTTTTTAATATATTCAGTATTTAAAATAGTGTACACTGAATCAAGAAATTTTTCTTTATTCAAAGGTTTTGTATAAACACCAAATGCTCCCATTTTCTTTGCTAATGTGAGATAGTAAGGGTTACCACCTGATATGACCAAAATATTATTGTATTCGGGATTATCCAATTTAATTTTACTAATTAATTCAAGTCCTTCGATATTGGGCATAAGCAAATCTGTAATTATCAGATCATATTTTTCTTTTCTTGTTATAAAGGAAATTGCGCTAAGTCCATCAATTGCTTCATCTAACCATATTTTTTCAGGATATGCACTGTGAAGCAGATGCACCAGCAATCTTCTTTCCAAACGATTGTCCTCAACAATCAGCACTCTTTTCATGCAAATCTTTTTTGAAGAAACGTCAGGAATAAAAATAAGTTTTATTGATTTTGCCAAATGTCGAAAAACGATGATGAAAAGGTAAGATTCATTCTCGAAACAAATCTTAAAATTATGATTTGATGGTCTTTTTAAGAACAGATTCGACTCTTTCTACTAAATACTGAAGATCTATGGGTTTTTTTACAAAATCAATAGCTCCCATTTTCATAATTTTTTCAATATTTTCTTCGTCTGTCAGCGCAGACACCACAATTACAGGAGTATTTATGGTTTTCTGGTTTTTTCTGATTTCTTCAAGAAAATCAAATCCACTTATTTTTGGCATCAGTAAATCAAGTAATATAAGATCCGGGGTTTCTTTTTCAATGATAGAATATGCTTCTTTGGCATTAAGAGCGGTTTCAATCTGATATCCTTTCTCATCAAGAATTGCTTCAAGCAAAACAACATTTGTAGTAGAATCGTCAACTACCAGTATTTTGAATTCTTTTTTTTCGTCCATTTCGATAGTTTTATCTAAAGCTAATAAAATTAAGTTGGAATACAATATGATCTCTACTCTCTAACCTATTTTACATATATATAAAGTTAACGAAAATAAGTAATAAGTAAATGCATTAGACTGATTGATTTTTATTCCGATGATTTATCTCATCATTTCTTAAAAATCATACTGAATCATGAACTTTTATTATTATATTTAATCATAAACAGAAAAAGCAATTAAATGGATAATTTCCAAATGATAGAACAAGATGCTGTTATTCCGTTTGGTCATTTATTAAAAGGGAATGAATTGCAGGATGTTATCAATAACAGCAACGTTGTTACTTTTAACAAAAAGGAGATTATTTTTCGACAAAATACCAGGACTTCACATATCATGTTTATTAAGTCCGGACTGGTGAAAATATTTAAAGAAGGACGAAATGGGAAATTCATAATATTAAAAGTAGCTGTGGAAAATGATTTTTTAGGTTTGTTGTCGATCTATGGAGGAGATACTCATAACTATTCTGCATCTGCCATTCAGCTCTCACAAATTTGTTTCGTAGATATCAATGTCTTTAATAGAATACTTAGCCAAAATGGCGAATACAGCTCAAAAATTATCCATAAGATTTCCAGTGACGGACTCTTTATTTTTGATAGACTAATGAGTCAGTCACATAAGCAATTACCTGGCCGGATTGCTGATGTTATACTCTATTTTTCCGAAAGAATCTATAAGAGCGATGAATTTGAATTTCCATTTACCCGAAGGGAGTTAGCTGAATTGGCTGGAACAACCAAAGAAAGTTTTATCAGAACTCTGGCTGAGTTTAAACATGATAAAATTATTAACCTGGAAGGATCAAATGTAAAAATTAATAGTAAAAAAATTGTTAAAACCCTGAGTGAACTTGGGTAAACTAAAATATTGATAATATGTCCAAACTTAAAATAGTTATTGCTGATGATATTTTCACAAACCGATTACTGTTATCTGAGATTATCGAAGATCTGGGTCATGATTATGTTACTGTCGAAAATGGTAGAGAAGCTATTAATGCATTGATTAATAATGATATCGATTTAGTACTAATGGATATTGAAATGCCTGTAATGAATGGACTTGAGGCTACTAAATTTATAAGGGAGAAATTGCAAAAGCCGAAATCAATGACACCTGTCATTGCTTTAACAGCGCATAATCCTAAGATATTTTTTGATGATTACAAAGATGTTGGTTTTAATCAGCTGCTTACAAAGCCATATTCAATTAAAAAAATTACGGATTTGCTTGCAAGCTTTTTAGAACAAATGGAGCCTAAAGATCTTTAATATAATGATCTTTTAATTTAATTAAAACTCGAGAGAAAATATAATAAATAGAAAAAGGCTGAATCGATAGCGATTCAGCCTTTTTTCTATTTTATAAATCTGCTTATGCAGGTATAAAATCGTAAATACGTACCACTTTAAATAAATTATGTGGCAAAGGTTTTAGTATAATCCTTTTATTGTCTCTTTGATATAAAACATAATGATAGTAAGTAAAACACTGTAAATTTGTTGGCAATATGTCCATGTTCTGAAGTTCAGTACTTGAAAAACACATATCCTTTTCAAGTTTAAGTGCGGGGGCTAGTACTAATGTTTCCATAAATATGAGATTTATATATGGTCTAAAACTAATACAATCCGTGCTGAGTACTCAAATAAATACCGATGATATAAATTTCTATTTACCGATGATTTACCTCACCAAAACGTAGTGGAAAAACGGAATTACTAAAGATGGATAGAAATAATCGCGCTATTTGGAAGTGCACGATAAAGTGCGAGCGCATCTTTACAATTGATTTCAATTTGAATCCACGGCGTATAGTCTGGCAAACGAAAATTTGAAACTTCTTTCAATTGCCTTGCCGTATTCCAATAATTATATCTTAATAAGTACTTATAATAGGGAATAAGCTCAGTTTTTTCACTCTGTCGAATGTCAAGAATAATATCTTTATCTAAACAAAAATAATAAGCCACCATTTTGGGCTTAAGAGTATCTATGTTGGGAGCTGCCTGGTTCGCTTCAATTGTATCTTTTGGTGCCTGTTTTATAACAATAGGTTCTTTAACAACAGTAGCATATTGACTATTAATCTTGAAAGGCAATGAAAAACAATGAAGGATAGCGTCCTTATCGAGAGAATTGAAGATCGGACTCAGTTTAATCCGATCAATTTTTATATTGTAAATGGCTATTCCTTTAATTTCAAGAGATAGAAGGCTATCAGGTACATTTATGGATAAACTGATAGAATCCAGATCCGATTTAGCAAGTTTTGATTTTAGAAAAGCTTCTTCCTTCTTTAAAGCATAAAAACTACTATCGTAAAAACCCGGACCATTTTTAGTTGAATGAATACCCTGGCTATACAATTCATTAAATTCTTTTATTTTTAGTCTGGGTGTAATAATCGCAATAAAAGAAGCGCCAACGAGAATTATAGCAACAATAATAAATGCTAAAAGCAGTAAGAATTTAAGGTACTTTTTCGTCCCTGATACCTGAACTTTATCATCTAAAAGCTCAAAAATAGCCTGAGATTCGTCTAATTCCATATTTAAAAGATAAAAACTTTGGATCCAATTTCCATATTTGTGTATACAATTTTTAAATCATCATCATCAAGTCGGATGCATCCATGCGTAACCGGCATTCCCAAAAATCGTTTATAAAGAGTGCCATGTATCATATATCCGTAACCCAGACTCATTGCATAGTCACCCAAAACTCCATATTCGTATCTTGAATCATCATGGGCTGAGGGTATAGGCATACCTTCTTCTATAAAGGACCAATCGGGTCTAATCCAGACGGGAGAGGTTGTTTTACCCCTGATTCTAAATTCTCCACGCGGAGTTTTAAATATCCATTTTTGCTGATCAACACCTTGCAGTAAAATATAACTACCGGTTGAGCAAAGTCCTTCCCGCAAAAGCTTTCTGCTTTTATAAAGATAAAAATGATTTGAAGAAGTATTTACGACCATATATGCAACATTGGGAGTTTTACTTTCGAGTTTTTGCTCAACTTTTTTTATATTCTTCTCTGTTTCAGCAATATTCTGAGCCATTTTAATATTATCGTCCGATTTTGAAATAGTACTTTTTTTGGAAACCAAGAGTGAGTAGGTGTCTTCAAAAAATGGGATAATAAAAATGGTGGAAGGGATTATGGTAAATACAATTATAAAAAATAAAATAGTAGTCGTAACAATTACGAAAAATTTATAACGATCTATGAAACCGCTATTTTTTCTATGTTTCTTATTATTCATCAGTTCTATTTTAATTTTTTCAATAATCTTGTAAAAAGATAATTAAAAATCTATTATGTTAGAAAGTTTGGTTAAGGAGCCGACAATTGTTACAGGCGTATCGGCGTTAACTAAATCAAAAATGCTATCCATTTCACCATTTCTCAGTGCAATACAACCATCTGTCCAGTTAATCCCTTTTCCACCCTCACCATGAATTTCTATCATATTACCAATATAAGCTGAGGAAGGTATCCTGCCGCTATGTTTGTTTAGGAGAAACCGAATTGTATCTTCCTTATTGGGATAGTTTAGCAAAAGAGCTTTATAATAATTTGTTTTACTGCAAGACATTTTCTGGACTACTAAATAGTTTCCTTCGGGTGTTGCCATGTCATTTTGATGCATTTTATTACCAATCCAGTTTTTACCCAATTCCACATCAAAAGTATATTTTCTAACGCCATTATTATACAAATAAAATTTTTTGGCATATTTATCAATTAAAATTACAGGAATACTATCATTTCGTGAAGTTTCAATGGTATTCTCAGCCATTCTTTTCCACATTGTGTAGTTTGAAGAGTAATCTTTTAACAGGGAATTCACCGACATTTTGACAATAGACAATTTATCCTCTGCAATGGTAATTTTTTTCATTGCAATGGATAGATCATTATTGGTATTATATGCCACTTTGGATTCAGTAAAAGAAATTTTTGCAATCTGAAATGTCTTTCTCGCTTCCATATTTAAGGGTAGAGACTTTATTAATTCATCATACCGCGAAATAAACAGATCAAGGGAATCAATCTTAGCTTTTAAGAAATGAGATATGTCTTTAGAATTTGTTTCAGCAAGTTTTTTGGCCTCACACGATGCTTTATATGATTTTTGGGCGTATAATTTTACTTTATTAAAATTTCGTTTTAAAAAAAAAATATTGTTTTGCCGGCCCCATTCAACCAACGCAGCATCATATAATTTTTTTGCTTTTAAAAATTTGGTTTTGGCAAATTGATGCGATTTTGCAGATTCCGCATTATGCAAAGCCTCACGTGCTTTCTTTACTTCTAACTGAGGTGCGTTTGGAGTAAGTGATATTAAAATAAAAGGGATACTAATTATTAGTAGTAATACCAATGAAATAATAATCCAATTCCTTTCGACCCTCTTCATCAATCTTTCAACATTAAAAAATTAAAAACCCCCTGAAATTAACCTTCAGGGGATTTCTTAATTTCATTAAATCTAAGGTTTGATTTATTTTTTGCCTTTGCCTTTGCCTTTTACTTTTGCAATAGCATCCTTAAGTTCTGTGTTAATTTCAGTAGCTTTTTCCTTAGAAGCCTTGATTTTGTAATCAGCAGCCATGAAATCACCACTTGTAACAAGATTGTTAACATCAGTAATAGAAGCTTCGATAGTAGCTATATCACCTTTAATTGCTTCAAGGGCAGCTTTACCTTCTTTGCCTTTAGGAGCTTTAGCCAATAAAGCTTTGTCTTCAGTAACCAGTGCATTTACGTCAGCCAATAACTGAGTAACTTCTGCTTTTACTTGTTCTTTTTTAGCTTCAGCACTAGCTTTAACTGTAGCTGCTTGTGTTGCAACAAGAATTAACTGAGCTTTTGGTTTTGAATACTTTTTGAAAAGTTTTGATTTTTGTGCTTCGATACTTTCCAAAGCTACTCTTAAAGAATCTTGTAGAGCTGTGTATTCTTCAGGAACATAAGTTTCAGCTTGAGCTGCTTTTGTTTGTTCAACTGCTGCATTAGCCGCATCAATTTCAGCTTGTGGTATTTTCTGACAGCTGGTAAGAACGATGGCAAACCCTATGGCAGCCAAACCTAATAGAATTTTCTTTTTCATAATTATTCCTCCGAAAAAATTGATTGTTATAAATGATTATTAATAAATGTTATAAATAATAAATTCATATAATGCACTTAAAAATAGAGTGAAATCAATACATTTTACTTATCTATACTTTTAATAAGTTTGCTATTAAGACGAAAGGTATAAAGAAAGTCACAATTTTCCCAAATTTTTTTTCAACGCCTCTATGAATTTTCATCATAATGAAAGTGATATTGATTTTTAATTATGCAAAAATATATATTACGAATGATCTTGCATTAATTTATAGTATAAATATTTATTAAAATGTTTCTTTACATTGAGCTTGGATGTTATCTTTAAAATGTAAAAAGCAAATAAAAACATGAGTGTGGTTGATTTTGAGCAACTTACGGACGAGTCGTTGGTTTTAATAATTGTACAGGAAGGGAAAACGGAATTGTATCAGGTAATCTACAATCGTTATTATCCTAAATTACTTGATAAATGTTATGCATTATTAAAAAATAAACAACTTGCTCATGAGAGTTCTCAGGATATTCTTACTAAAGTTTATGAAAAACTTCAAAGCTTCAAAGGCTTGTCTTCCTTTTCGTCATGGATTTATTCAATAACTTATAATTATTGTATTGATTATTTAAGGAGTAACAAAAAATTGCATTATCCCGACTGGAATAATAGTCATGAACTTTCAGAAATAATTGATGAAGCTGATGAAAACCTGAACGAATTAAGATATGACAGGTTGATGAAAATTATGGAAAAAATTCATCCGGAAGAAAAGGCCATGTTAATAATGAAATACAGTGACAACATTTCAATGAAGCAAATTGCAGAAGCTTTGAGAATTTCAGAAAGTGCGGCAAAAATGAGAATAAAGCGTGCCAAAGCCCGTATAGCTTATCAATATAAAAAAATGTACTATGATATTGATAATTAATCGTTACTTATGAAATATATCTTCGTCTATATAGGAAATGGCTGATAATTTATTTCATAATATTTTAAAAGGAAGCATTGAAAAAATTCCTTTGATTGTACTGGACAGTTTTAATAGGCTTTTTCCTGAAGCTATCAATATTGAATGGCATTGTATAGATAGAGTCTATGAAGCCGTTTTTTATGATAATAATCTGGAGAAAATTATTCGTATCGATAATAAAGGAAGACAACTTGATACGAAAATTAATTTACCATTGCGACTTTTACCTGAAAATATTGCAATTGCAGGATGCATCGAAGGTGAAATAATGAATGCTATTTCGATATTTGAAGGGATTAAGATATTTTATGAATTAATAGTCAGGGACAAAGATCTAAAAAGATATCTTGCATTATATGACGATACCGCCCAATTGATTACTAAAATATTGTTATAGTTTAAATTGATTTTAAATTTCTGCATTTATAGCTATAGTGATAGTGTAAATTTAAAAGACTCATTTTAAAATTTCCGGATGACATTTAGCGATAGAAGGCTGTTGGCTGGTATCCAAAACCACCGGTTCAATTGCATTCCCGGGAAAAAAATAGGACAGAACTATATTTCAAGTCTGTCCTTATCGGTGATCCAGCTGGGATTCGAACCCAGGACCCCATCCTTAAAAGGGATGTGCTCTACCTGCTGAGCTACTGAATCGGTAGCCTTTTTAAAAGGCGATGCAAAGATAGTATCAATTTTTAACGATCAAAAAAAAATTGCAGATTTTTTGGTCTTCACCAAATGCGCGCAGCTCAAGTAACTTATTAGTAAAGAATTGTAATAAAAAAAACCTTTCAATCCGTTTCATCGTATTAAGTTTTACTAGCTTTAATATTTTAAACGAAACACTAAACTCATATGAAACCAACATTAAAAATAATCCTCGCTTTATCAATCGTTTTAATTGGCCTTCCACCAATGATTTCGGCTCAAATTAAAGACATTGGGACATTACTTTCAACCGGACCGGCTGATGGGGAAAAATTACTTGAAGCATATATATCTCCCTATTTAAATGCATTTGGTGCAAGCATGACAGGCGGTTGGTATAATTCTGCCAAACCACATAAACTTGGAGGGTTCGACCTGACTGCAACTTTTAACGTAGCGATTACACCAAGCAGTGTAAAGACATTTAATGTTGATGGACTGGGTTTGGCTGATATAAAACGGGCAACCGGCACTGAAACGACTTCACCGACCATTGCCGGTAGTACCAGTGTGGGTCCGCAAATGCAGTATAATCTGGAAGGTTATACGGCCGATGCATACAAATTACCAAAAGGCACAGGAAATAAATATGTTCCTTCACCAATGTTACAACTAGGAGTGGGATTGGTAAAAGGAACTGAAATAATTGGAAGATTTATGCCCACTTATTCTTATGATGGCAACAAAATAGGAATGTGGGGTATTGGAATTAAACATAGTATAAGCCAGTGGATTCCGGTCTTAAAAAAACTTCCTGTTCTGAATATATCGGTAGTAGCAGGTTATACTAAGCTAAACAGCAATTTGGATTTGCTGGTGACACCTTCAGAGATCAATGCAAGTACTCTGCCGGTCGACAATGGTATAACAGCTCATACCTGGGAGAATCAACAAATGAAATTAGATGCGAGCAGTTTTACTGGTAATCTGGTCATTTCAGCCAATTTACCGGTTATTTGTTTTTATGGGGGTATCGGCTTTGCAACAACAAAGACTTATTTAAAAATGGAGGGCAATTATCCATGGGTAAAATTAGATGCCGCTAATTTACCTATGGTTTATTCCCAAAATAATCCGATTGATATCAAAGTTAAAAATCAGGATGGCGGTATTACAAAAGCCCGGTATAATTTGGGAATGCGTTTAAAACTGGCGATCATTACAATTCATTTTGATTACACCCGTGCTAACTATAACGTACTGACAGCAGGCTTGGGAATTAGCTTCCGATAGAATTGGAATTGATTTATATATGAAAGCCCTTTTGGTCTATTTTTGACAGAAGGGCTTTTTTAGAAATTAAAACCGAGCCGAATACTCGGACCTTGATTATCAAAATTAAGATTCGACCTTAAATACCATAAACATGAGATCGAAAATGCCGCCTTTTGCCCTAGTGGAAACCTCATACCAAAACCTGCCAGAGGAATGTCAATCCATTGTCTGTTATCTTGCAATGTATAGTATGTATTCGTTCCCACTATATTATATAATGGGTCATAATTCAAAATATCATCTTCCGCATAAAGAAAAATATCTCCTATATTAATATTTATCTTTTTACTTAAGTCTTTTAAAACTATAAACTGTCCGAAAAACCTTATGCCCCATGTATTTGTTTTATAATCATAATATTTATAATACATGTACATTGGCCCACCACCAGCTGAAAGTCTTGGTGTAAGCATATATCCGATTATCGGATTAATTTGTATATCTGTAGGTTCGCCAATCATTAAGCTAAGATTTCCACCCAGGAAGATTTTTGAACTGGCATATTTACCTTTTTTGTGTTTTACTGCAGTACTATCTTCTGCACCAGGATATTCATATTGTGCCAAAAGTTGGAGATTAAAAGTGAATAGTAAAAATACCAGGACGAGTTTTAATGACTTCATGGAATTCTTATTTTTATAAGATAGATTTACAAATATAAGACCAAATTACGAAGTATATGAATATCTTAATTACAGGTGCCGGTAAAGGGATTGGTTATGAATTAAGTTTAGAATTTGCAAGACTGAATAATATGAGCCTCTTCCTACTCTCACGATCAAAAAAAGATTTAGAAAAATTAACGGAAGAGTGCCATAAAATAAATGCGGATACCAAAATTACGAGTATTGAATTCGATGTTGAAAATTTTCTCGATGACGATTTTCCAAAAAAATTCAATTTTCAACATCTGGATATACTAATTAATAATGCGGGATTACTTATTAAAAAGGATTTTAGCGAATTTACCAGTGAAGATTTCATGAGATTAACACGGGTTAATTTTTTAGCGCCTGCAATGCTGATTAAACATTTCATTGGAAGGATGGGAGGGAAGGAGTCTACTCATGTTGTTAACATAGGAAGTATTGGCGGATATCAGGGGAGCGTAAAATTCAAAGGCCTCAGTATGTATAGTGCTACTAAGGCAGCTCTTGCCTCTTTAACAGAATGCCTTGCAACAGAGTATGCAGTCAATAATATTTATTTTAACTGTTTGGCGCTTGGTGCAGTCCAAACAGAAATGTTGCATCAGGCCTTTCCAGGATACAAGGCCCCTTTGAATGCAAGTGAAATGGCAGGGTTCATAAGTTATTTTGCTTTGAATGGTTTCCGGTTCTTTAATGGAAAAGTATTGCCGGTATCCGTTTCAGTACCCTGAAAAACACAATCACATATTTGAAATTATCTGCAAAGTATCCCGGGCTATAACCAGTTCTTCATTCGTGGGTACCACCATGACTTTTACTTTGGAATTGTTAGAGGAAATTATTGCATCTTTTGAATGTACCAAATCATTCTTCTTTTTGTCCATTTCAATACCCATAAATTCAAGGTTTTTGCAAGCTTCAAAACGCGTCACGCTGCTATTTTCGCCAATCCCACCTGCAAATATTAAAATATCAAGACCACCCATGGCTGAGGCATAAGCACCTATATATTTTTTAATACGGTAAAAATACATATCCAAACTCAATTGCGCCCTGGTATTATTTTTATTCAACGCGGCATCAGTTATCTCACGCATATCAGAAGAAACACCACTGACACCAAGCATTCCACTCTGTTTATTAAAAACAGTATTAACTGACGAAAGACCGATTTCTTCCTTGTCCATAATATAACTTACAACACCTATGTCCAGATCACCGGACCGAGTGCCCATTATAAGTCCTTCTATGGGAGTGAAACCCATCGATGTATCAACTGACTTACCTCCATCAATGGCTGTCATTGAGGCTCCATTACCCAAATGACATGTAATAATTTTTTGTTTGGTAATATCTACATTTAGTATTTCACAAGCACGTTTTGAAACATAACCATGACTTGTTCCATGAAATCCGTATCGACGAATTTTGTATTTGTTATATAAAGAGTATGGAATAGCATACATATAGGCATGTTCAGGCATTGTTTGATGGAATGCGGTATCAAATACTGCTACCTGTCTGATGCCCTGAATAAGGGCTTTCATTGCAACAATTCCTTTTAAATTAGCCGGATTATGAAGAGGAGCCAATTCACCTAATTTTTCAATCTCGGCAAGAACATAATCATCAATAAATGCGCTTGTTTTAAAATTTTCACCACCATGGGCAACTCTATGACCTGTTGCCTCAATCTCATCAAGATTTTTTATACATCCGTGTTTAGCACTGGTCAAAATGCCTAAAATATATTCTATGCCGGTTTGGTGATCAATTATTTCACCATCAAATTGCACTTTCTGGCCATTTTTCTTTTCAAGTAATACAAATGATCCTTTTAATCCCACTTTTTCAGCTACACCTTTTGCCAAAACAATGGTTTTTTGCATATCAAAGAGTTGAAATTTTATAGATGAGCTTCCACAATTTAAAACAAGTACCTTCATTTTCAGTTTAATTAAATATTTGCAAGTTTTTTGCCTCTTTCATCATAACGATAAAAGCCCTTACCGTTAATACGACCAAGTTGATTAGCTCTCACAAGCTTTTTGATAATGGGTGAGGCTATGTATTTTTTGTCACCAAACTCGGAATATAGATTTTCCATCCAGCGCATTACTTTGTCGAGTCCAATTTTATCTGCTGTTTCAAAGGGTCCCAGCGTCATACCGATTCCAACCCTCATGGTTTCATCAATATCTTCCATCGTTCCTACGCCTTCCATGAGCACTTCACATGCCTCGTTCAATAAGGCAACAAGAATTCTTACGCTTATCAAACCAGGAGATTCCTGTACAGGTATAACTGTTTTTCCAAGCATCCGAACAAATTTGCAGACTTTTTCATACGATACGTCCGATGTATACAAACCTCGAACAACTTCTATCATTTTGGCAGCAGGGGCACTTGTAAGAAAATGAAGACTTACACAACGCTCCTTATATTCAAGTTCAGACGAAAGCTCGGTGATAACAATCGTGGTTGAATTTGTAGCTATAATACAATCCGGAGAAACATATTTCTCAATATTTTTAAAAACCTCTTTCCGACTTGTTATTCTGCGTTCGCGGGATTTTGATCTTATTGCTTCAATCACCAGGTCGCACCCTTTTAAATTTTCATAACCTACATAACCATTGATTCTTGATAAAATGGCCCTTTTTTCACTTGCTGTCATGCCCCAATGCTCAATCATGTTGTCAAGTTCGAGCTCAATTTTACACAAGGCATAGCTAATTTTATCCTCACCCAATTCGATAAATACCGTTTCAAGTTCTTTTTGACTGATCATAAGAGCAATTGCCTGACCTACAGTCCCACAACCAACAATACCAACTTTTGAAAATAGTTGTTTAGGCCGGTTTTTCTGACTTAACCCATATTTTTCAATAGGTTCAAAAATGATTTCTGACATTTCAAGAAAATTGATATTAAAAACTAAATAAAGACTTTATTTGGCAGCAGCCTGAATTGCTGTTATAGCAATCAGATTTACAATATCGCTAACAGAGCATCCTCTTGACAAATCATTTATTGGAGCAGCCATGCCTTGAAGAATTGGTCCTATGGCCTCAGCTTTGGCTAAACGTTGAACAAGCTTGTAAGCAATATTTCCGGATTCGAGTGAAGGAAATATTAAGACATTTGCATGACCTGCAATTTCACTTCCAGGTGATTTCATCTTGCCGATTGATTCAATTATAGCAGCATCAGCTTGCAACTCGCCATCTATCATTAGAGAAGGATCTAACTTTTTTGCAATTTCGGTTGCCATTTTCACTTTATCGACCATTTCATGTTTGGCACTTCCCTTGGTTGAAAAACTTAGCATCGCAATCCTTGGCTCGAATCCAGCAATAAAACGGGTTGTATGTCCTGTTGCAACAGCTATTTCAGCTAATTCCCGGGCACTTGGATTTGGTGCTACTGCACAATCAGCAAAAACCATAATCCCGCTTTCTCCAAATTGTTTATCATTTAATAACATTATAAAGGCTCCTGAAACTACACTGATACCAGGTTTGGTTTTGATGTATTGCAAGGCAGGACGAAGTACATCACCCGTCGCATTATTGGCTCCGGCAACTTCGCCATCTGCATCACCATTCTTAATCATAATTGTTGCCAGATACAAAGGATCTAGCAGAAGTTCATAGGCTTGATTTTTGGTCAGTCCTTTTGATTTTCGGATTTCGACCATAAGGTTTGCATATTCTTCTTTTTTCGGGTTGTTATCAGGATCCAGAATTTGGGCTTTATTAATATGGGTCAGACCAAATTTTTGAGCAACCTGTATTAATTTGTCAGGATTTCCAATTAGGATAATTTGAGCCAGTTGTTCTTTCAAAGCTGTATCGGCAGCTCTAATAGTCCTTTCTTCATAGCTTTCGGGAAGAACTATCCGTTGCTGCTGCTTTTTAGCTTTTTCTTTAATAAGGTTGAGCAGATCCATTGTCAAACAATTTAAAATTTTATTAGGATTACTATAAAGTTAAAAAAAATAACCGTGTTCTATTTAGTTAGAAGGATGATATTAATGAATATACCACACATCAAATTGGGAACTCTAAATTAGTTAAAGGCTTCTACTTAACAGAAATAAACAATTTGAAAAACTCTTAAAATCGATAATTATTATAATCGACGAAGTTATAAAAATAAATGTTCTGAGGCTATTCGCTGAAGTGCGGTTTAATATGAATGATCCATAAAAGTTATAAACATTTTAAGAACGGTACCAATTATTGCTATTGCACGATATATTTACAATAAATTTATTCAATCACCAATTTCTTCATTGCTTATATTTGCTTTGAAAAATTGATTTTTACTTCAAGAATTATGAGAGATAATTCAGATTTATTTAACAAACTTTCATCAGGTATTTTGGGTGAGATTCACACGGATGAGACATTTCGCATTATCTATTCAACAGATGCTTCGGCTTATAAAGAAAGACCACTTGCAGTAGTAATTGCAAAAACCAATGAAGATATACTTCGAACGATTATATTCGCTAGTAAACACAATTTTTCGCTAATTCCCAGAGCTGCGGGAACTTCGATAGCCGGACAGGTTGTTGGCGGTGGGATAGTTGTTGATTGCTCAAAATACCTTACAAGGGTTCTTGAAATTAATTCAGTTGAAAAATGGGTTCGAGTGCAACCAGGAGTGGTACTGGATGAACTGAATATGATCCTGAAAAAAGACAAATTGTTCTTTGGACCTGAGACATCGACTTCAAATCGTTGTATGATAGGAGGGATGGTGGGTAATAATTCGTGTGGAGCTCACTCCCTAGTATACGGAAGTACCCGGGATCATGTTCTGGAAGTTAAGGGTTATCTAAGTGATGGATCAGAAGTCGTGTTTGGAAATCTAACAAAAACCCAATTTATTGAAAACTGCCAGAAGCCAGGACTGGAAGGGAAAATTTACAGACAAATTCGTGATATTTTAAGTGATAATATAAACCGTGAACGAATCCTTAAGGAATTTCCTGACCAAGAAGTAGAACGGCGAAACACTGGTTATGCAATTGATCTTCTGATGGATTCTGCACCCTTTTGGGAAGAAGGCGAGCCTTTTAATTTTTGTAAAATGATTTGCGGATCAGAAGGTACGCTCATGTTTGTAACAGAAATTAAATTAAATCTTGTTGAACTATTATCCAATGAAACGGGATTACTGGTAGTTCACCTCGATAATATTGAACAGGCTTTGGAGGCAAATATTATCGCCTTAAAATATCATCCGGTTGCTATTGAACTTATAGACAATTACATCCTTGAATGCACAAAAAACAGCAGGGAGCACAGTAAGAACAGGTTCTTTCTAAAAGGAGATCCGGGAGCATTGCTCTGTATTGAATTTAGCTTAAAATCCAAAGATCAGATTGAAGAAGTTTCCCGCAGTCTTATTCAGGAACTCACTGAAAAAAACTATGGATTTTATTTCCCATTGTTATTCGGTAGTGATATAAATAAGGTGTGGGCTTTGAGAAAAGCCGGACTCGGATTGCTTTCAAATATACCCGGGGATTTAAAACCTCAGCCGGTAATAGAAGATACAGCTGTGAACCCTGCAGTTCTGCCTTCATACATTAAAGATTTCAATAAAATTCTTGCAAAGTATAATTTAAATTGCGTGTATTATGCCCATGTTGCAACAGGCGAATTGCACCTGCGACCGTTAATCAACCTTAAAACTCCGGAAGGAATACAGCTTTTTCATACCATAGCCTTTGAAGTTGCTAAGCTGGTAAAGAAATATCGGGGTTCACTGAGTGGAGAGCATGGTGATGGCCGGCTCAGAGGGGAATTCATTCCCCTGATGATTGGTCCGGAAAACTACCAGTTACTCCTGGATATTAAAAATACATGGGACCCTGGTAACGTTTTTAATCGAGGTAAAATAACCAATACCCCTCCGATGCATTCTTCTTTAAGATACATTGGTGGGCAAATTACTCCTGAGTATACAACCATACTTGATTTTTCCGATACTAAGGGTATTTTGCGAATGGCAGAACAATGCAATGGTTCTGCCGATTGTCGTAAATCGTCTATAATTGGTGGGACAATGTGCCCTTCTTATCAGGCCACCCGTGATGAAAACACTACTACCAGGGCGCGAGCCAATATGCTACGTGAAATACTGACTAATAAAGGTGCGAAGGGCAATCCTTTTAACAACCTTGAATTATACAAAATTCTTGATTTATGTTTGTCATGTAAAGGATGTAAGTCGGAGTGCCCTTCAGGAGTGGATTTGGCAAAATTAAAAGCCGAGTTTCTATACCAGTATTACCGCTACAATAGAATTCCTATACGCACCCGGCTCATTGCCAACTATTCAAGGTCACAGGCTTTGTTCATAAAAATGAGTACTTTTTACAACAGTTTAATTGACAATAATTTAATACGTACTTCGATCAATGAATTGTCAGGATTTGCAAAAAAACGGTCTCTTCCCAAGGTAAATCAACAAACATTCAGGAAATGGCTCAACAAGAATTTGAATACTTTGAATCAAAAACTTGACAAACAATCCCCGGCTGTTTACCTGCTTGTTGATGAATTTACCAATTTCAACGATGGTCATGTTGGTATTGCAGCAGTGATGCTCTTAAACAAACTTGGCTATACAATAAAGGTATTGGAAAATATTGAAAGTGGTCGCACTTATATATCCAAAGGATTTCTTTTAAAAGCCAGGAAAATTGCAAAGATGAATGTTGACATATTCAGTAACTATGTTGATGAAAATTCGCCTCTAATCGGTATTGAACCCTCGGCAATTCTGACATTTCGGGATGAATATCCGGATTTATTAAGAGGGGTTGATAAAGAAAATGCTGTTAAGTTGTCAAAATACACATTCACAATTGAAGAATTTTTGTCAAATGAGATTGAAAAAGGTCTTATTGATAGTAGCCTTTTCACAGATAATTCCAGAAAAATACTTTTTCATGGACATTGCCAGCAAAAGGCGATTTCAAACACTATGTTTACAAAAAAAATGCTGCAAATTCCAAAAAACTATGTAATCGATGAAATCAAGTCGGGTTGCTGCGGAATGGCAGGTTCATTTGGTTACGAAAAAGAACATTATGACCTCTCTATGAAAATTGGGGAAATGGTTCTTTTTCCAGCCATAAAATCAGCCGGAATTGATACGATTATTGTTGCAGCAGGGACGTCCTGCCGGCATCAAATAAAGGATGGTACAAGTGTCAGGGCTTATCATCCTGTAGAAATATTGTATGATGCTTTATTAAAATAAAAAGGAAGGATCATATAAAATATATCTCCTTCCCTTTATTTATTGTATCTAATTTATATCAATTTCTCTTATAGAATATTGAATTAATAGCCAGGATTCTGATAAAAAAATGGTGGCGATTCTTGAATAACAATCGGGAAAACCTTTCTAAAATCTCCGTCATCTGAACGATTGTACCATTGAGACTGGTATGGACCTGAAAAATTTCGGCCCCAGTTACCCCCAATAAATTTTCCAAATCGTATCAAGTCCTGGCGGCGCATACCTTCGTAATAAAACTCCCTGCCACGCTCAGCAAGCAATTCATCCATCGTAAGATTCATATTATTATACGGAGTTACACCAGCTCTATTTCTTATCTGGTTAACCAGGTCAATGGCTTCGGACGTAGCTGCACCACCGTTTTTTCGCATCAATGCTTCTGCTTTAATCATCAAAATATCGGCATAACGAATTAAAGGAAGCGGTACACCCTGACAAATGTGAGGAAGTCCTTTGGCAATCTCATATTTTACCAGACGGGCACCGTTATTTTCAAGACAAAATCTATAGGTAAGGGTATCGCCAAGATAAGGTCCTGAGATACCGGCAGTGCTCCAGTTAACATCAATAAAATCGGGGGTAAAATTCAATGGTTTACCGGTATACGGAGCCTTTAGTAATAAAAGCGGCGTTGTATTATCTGCTGCAAATTGAGGGCCGACGCTCCATCCGTTTTTGCGAACATCATTGCTGTCAAAGGAATGGTAATGGTCGGGAAGTGCACAAAAACCATTCCATGGTTCGTTGACAGTTTGGTATTTTAAATATGAATTATAATGAAGGCTCATAAGGTAAAAACCCTCATACAATTCGGTACTGTTCTCATCATATGGTATTACAAAAATATTTTCCTTTGAATTTTCATTCACTTGCTTAAAATTGGATAAATAATCCTCTGAAAGACTAAATATACCGCTGTTTATAATGCTGTCGCAGGCAGCAATGCATTCGTCATACTTTTGTGTACCGGTCCACTCTTCAGCATTGATATACATCTTTGCCAGCAAAGCAAAAGCCGCCCATTTATGAAAAGTGCCAAATGTACTTGCATTAAAGTCGGCGGATAAATAAGGAATACTTGTATTGATGTTATTAACAATAGTGTCGAACAAAATCTTTCGCCCTGAATTAAAGTCAGCATTGTTTATATAATGACTTGCTAGTGCTGTAGTTGTGTCATAATCTGTAATAATGGGCACATTTCCAAAAAAATCGATCAGGTAAAAGTAACCCAAGGAACGAATCAATCTTAATTGAGCAACCGGCGCTGAAATTGCTTTGTTGTATTCCTCAGTGCTGCTATATCCGGAAAGAGGATAGAATTTTTTAATAGAATTGATTTCCCGATTGGCAATGTCCACGCTATTAAAGCCAATCGTCCATAGAGTCATAGACTCAGAAAAAGTGGCATCCCACGTATGTTCAAACAATCTGTAAAAACGTTCATAATCACTACCGTAAAATTCTCCTCCGCGGTATGGATAAATACATTCATCGGTACAAAAGGATTGCGCCTGGAAAACATCGATTGGATTACTTGGCTGATTGCTACCAGTTATAGCATGCAAAGTGAGATAGGCAGGCTGAAGATAATTTGAATCGATTTCACTTGGGGTAATTTTAGGATAGGAAGTATCATCCTTAGGATGGCAGGCGTAAATTCCAAATACTACCATTAAAGCCAATGAATGAATTTTGGTTTTCATGTTATAAATTATTTAGGGTCTAGTAACATATAGTATAACTGCATATATATAACGAATAGCAAAAGCAATAACCCATCGTATCCAATAAAATTTGGATTTTTTCTCAGATAATGGGAACCAATCATTGTGAAATTGTAGGTTATAATACAAGATTCAGAGTATATAATAATAATTCAAAGTGTTGTTTTTTGAAAGAATCAATTGAGAATAAAGCGTTAAAAATTTCATATTTCGGGCCTCCGGTAAAAGATTATAAAAATATTCAATTCTCAGCCCGTTTAGATTATTAAAAATTCACCAGATAGGAGGATTGATCTTCAATGCACCTTTAAGTTTTTGCAATAAGTATTCAACAAATTTATCAATGTATTTATCTAAAAAATATTACTCGCCAGATGAAATATATCAAATAATATGATTTTAGAATTTATAAGTTACAAAATACACGAAAAATAATATTCGTTTAAAATAATATACATTTTACTACTATTCACATCCGTAACCAAGTAGTTTGCAATATAAATTCACATTTATATATTAAATAATCAATCAAACGTCTGCTTTCCAAAATACATATGTAAACTTTATTTCGCAAAAATATATCCAACAATATTAAATTATAATAAACTATATATCAATCAATTATATATTTTATATAAATTAATAATATAGTCTTTTGATGCTGATTTAATCAAATAATGACTCAAAATGATGTTTTTATTAATTAATATATTAAATATCAGTTAAATATTAATTTTAAATGCATTAATACTTTACTTAAATATTTATTTATAATGCCAAGAACAGTGGGTAAAATTAAATTTGGCTAATAGTTTACAAAAATATCGATAAAGCATTTATTTACAGATGTAACAAGTAATTCTATGATTAAGTAATTACATTTGGAAACATTTTTTTAGTTACATTTGTATAAATATTTCCTGTATGAAAGAACAGTTATTGAAATTAATTGAGTCGGAAGGCTTAACTCCAGCTAAATTAGCTGATGAAATTGGTGTTCAACGATCCAGTATTTCACATATTTTAAGCGATAGGAACAAGCCCAGCTATGACTTTATCCTTAAAATATTGAACCGCTTTACGGGAATCAATGCCGAATGGCTGATTACAGGGAAGGGTAATATGATTAAAGGTGAGAATACTGTGCAAAAAAGTGATAATCCTAGTCAGAAAAAGTTAATTCAGAATGACTTATTTAGTAGCAATTCTGTCGACAATTCTCAAAAGAATAACATACAGGAAGTACCTCGAAATATAGTACAAAATAGTCCTTCAAACACTTATAAAGGAACAGATCCGAAAACAGACGAAGACAAGAAAGAAAGTAAATCAATTCAGAAGTTTACAAATGTAAACAATGTTAATTTTATCGTTGCTTTTTACCAGGATGGTACTTTTGAAAAATTTATTCCTCGAGTTTGAAGAATTTATGGCTCGGATATCGGTATAATGAAAATATTTAACCCTGGGAGGCTTAATTTTTGTCAGCTGCAGGCTATTTTATAATCTGTATTATCGAGATTCAAAGCTCCAATCAAATCTTTCATTTCTGAAAAACCATATTTGTCCATATATTGATTTATTCCATCGATAATTTCGACAGATACGGTCGGATTTATGAAATTGGCGGTTCCTACTTGAACAGCAGTTGCTCCAGCAAGGATAAATTCAATTGCATCTGATGCATTCATGATACCTCCGATACCTATAACGGGAATTTTTATAGCCCTGGCTACCTGCCAAACCATTCTCAAAGCAACTGGTTTTATTGCGGGACCTGACAATCCACCAGTAACAGTTGAAAGCTTAGGGCGTCTTGAGCGGACATCAATCGCCATTCCAACAAGCGTATTAATCAATGATACAGCATCGGCACCGCAAGATTCCACAGCTTGCGCAAATTCAACAATATCTGTTACATTTGGGGATAGCTTTACGATCAAAGTTTTACAGCAAGCCTCACGAACAGCTTTTGTCACAGCCATTGCAGAAGGACAGTGGGTACCGAAAATCATGCCACCTTGTTTTACATTTGGACAGGAAATATTGAGTTCAATTGCCGTTATTTTCTCAAGTTTATCCAATTTACCGGCAACTTTGCAATATTCTTCAATGGTCCCACCATTAACATTTACAATTATCTGTGTGTCGTAATGGGATATTTCAGGGTATATTTTATTAATAAAATAATCAATGCCTTTATTTTGCAATCCTACTGCATTTAGCATCCCTGAAGCTGTCTCCGCCATTCTTGGATATGGATTTCCCTGTCGCTCTTTGTCTGTAATTCCTTTTACAATGATAGCCCCCAGTCGCGATAAATCAATAAAGTCTTCAAATTCCGGTCCGAAACCGAATGTTCCGGAAGCGGTCATTACAGGATTTTTAAGCTTTAGACTTCCGATTTGTATTTTTAAATCTGCCATTTTAATTTTTCGGAATTAAATATCGGGCCTTCTGTGCATGTATTCACATTTCCACGATCGATTGTATCGACTATACAACATAAACAGGCACCTATTCCACATCCCATTAAATTTTCAAGAGATGCTTCACATTCTATATCATTATTAAGTGCATATGCGGCAATTCCTTTCATCATCAATTCAGGTCCACAGGTATATATCATGTCGATTTTATCCTTATCATTATTTAAAAGCGGATGGTCAATTACAAATCCCTTATGTCCGGCCGAACCATCTTCTGTTGTAATGTATACCTTACCGACAGCTTTAAATTTATCAATTTCTATAATTAAATGATCTGAACGGTAACCGAGAAGAAAATTAGGAATAATCCCAAATTTTTCCTGTAAATACTTCCCCAATAGAAGTAAAGGTGCAACACCGGTGCCGCCACCTATTAATAATACATTTCGACCTTTAGGCTTTGAAAAGGAATTGCCCAGCGGATAAATAAGATTGACTAAATCGCCCCGTTTTTGAAGCGAGAGACGGAACGAACCATCACCCACAATTTTAATAAGGAGTAAGAGAGTATTATTATTATAATCTACATCATAGATAGAAAGAGGTCTTCGTAAAAAGGTATTGGGACTTCCTTCAATTTTAACCTGGGCAAACTGACCAGGAAGTATCTCTGGTATGGATCCAATTGATTGCAGTTGTAGAATAAAATATTCTTCATTTAAAGATCTGTTGTCAACCACACTGAAATCTTCAATGCGTTTCTTCATGCGATATTTTCTAGTTTTTTGCAAATATATGAATTAAACCCGGAATCATCCGTAACAGGATCAAATGCAAAGGAAAACTATTAGCAAAATCATTTATTACTTAATTATTTATCCACAACAAAGAAAAGGCTGTCCCCATTCCTAAAAGGACAGCCTTCAACCTAATTATGAGAACACTTATTGCAGAATGCTCTGCAATTTTTCTTATTCTAATAATTGAACCATTCTTTTAATTCATAATGCGAATTATGAGTCGAAGAAATGTGATGAGTTTTGTTTAACATACTTATTACTAGATATTTATATGTCAAGCCCGGAGGACTGGCATGTTTAAAGAAAAATTATCCCACCCTAAAATAGCCCCGATGCGCCCGCCTCGCAGTCATGCGAGGCGGGCGCATCGGGGCTAAGTCTCAGGCTTAATTAACCTTCTATAAATATAACAGTCCTACGGACTTTTATTTTTCGACTCTTAATTCGCATTCATAACTAAAATATACACCAGCCTTTGTACATATCTGCAAAATCTATTCTCATTATGTCAGTTGTAAGTTATTAATCCTGCGTAGAGCCTTGATGACAAAAAACCTCTATAATTCCCAAAACTTATAAATTAATAAAATATAAAAACTTAATATATTGTAATTTATATTATATTATTTAAACTTATAAATTATTAGTTTTAAAATTGATTCTATTCTAAATATTGACCCTTATTTTGTGAAATTATAGAAGTTTTTTGTTATCAAACACAATAAATAATTGAAATCGTGCATTATTTTACTTATTTTAGGGTCTGATCCAAATGAATTTTAAATCCTACACAATGCGTTTCTATATCAATTACCTGGTATTCATTCTGTTACTAAAAGGCCTTTCTATTTCTTCTCAAACAACTAATTTGGTCTTGAATTATAGTTTTGAAGAATATAAAACCTGTCCAACAGATTATACCCCCGAAGACAAAAGTCATAAATTGGTTCCCGGATGGAGTTACCCTACGATTGCAACACCTGACTATTTTAATCGCTGTGGGCCTGCAAATAAGGTTGGTGTGCCGTATAATTTTGCAGGAGTAAGCGAACCAAAAACAGGTAATGCATATGTTGGAGCAGTACTAAGCGGCACAGATGACGGATATCGCGAATATATACAAGGAACGGTAAAGACTCCGTTTATTGCCGGTAAAAAATATTGTATTACGTTTAGTTATAAACTTGCTTCTTATTCAAAATTTGCTGTCGATCAATTAAGCTTATTTTTTAGCGAGCTTGAAGTAAAAAATGACATCCGGGTCAACCTTCCATTCACTCCTCAGATAAATAATAAGGATGGACTTTTTCTTGATAATATTGATACATGGGATCAAATATGTACAGTATATGAGGCAAAAGGAAATGAAAAATTCTTTATAATAGGTAATTTTAAGTCGTACGATAATACCAATTATGTAGCTACGGACAAGAACATGAAAAATTTAATGAATAAGACCTATGCATATTATTATTTTGATGATATAATTATTCGACCGCTTGATAATTGCACAGATTGTCCATGTGTTCATCACGATTTTGAAGCACAGGTAATTGATACAAGTTTTACCGGAGGTCTCGACCCCATCAGTGGCAAGGTTACTAAAAAACTTAATGATGGACATATTAAGATTGGTATAGTTGGAGGAACACCTCCCTATACAGTTGAATGGTCCAATGGGATGAAAGGGACAGAAGTAAAGGATTTACCATTCGGGAATTATAGTTACAGGGCAATGGATGCTTTTAATTGTCAGGCGACAGGAAAAATAAAATTTGTTCAACCCGAAGAAATTACTGATGAATTTAGAGAAGGTCTGCAAACAATGGAAGAGGGCAGTTCTATAGTCTTAAAGAATATATTTTTTGAATTTAACAAATCTGCATTGTTACCGCAATCTTATATGGAACTAGACAAGGTTGCTTCATTTGTTCTGGACAATAATATACATCTAGTTGAAATTGGAGGTCATACAGATATTGAAGGTAGCGAATCCTATAATCAGAAGTTATCGGAAGGCAGGGCAAAATCGGTTGTAGAATATCTAAAGAAGAAAGGAATCCAGCCCGAACGAATGACTGCAGTTGGGTACGGAAAATCACGACCTATAGACTCCAATTTAACAGAGTATGGAAGAGCTCAAAACCGACGTGTTGAATTCACACTTTTGAAAAAATAAGTCAGAAATAATGCGAATCTAAACTACCATGAGGAAAATACTTACCCTGATTTTAGTCTTTAGCATTGCAATTGTAAATGCTCAAAATATCAAAAGAGGTTTTAAAAACCTTGAAAAAAAAGAATATGATAAAGCCAAGGAATCATTTGAAAAAGTTCTTGATGAAAGTAAAGATAACATAGGTGCGAATTTTGGTATTGCGCTAATCCTTGCCGATGACCAATCACCATTATTTAATATTATTGACTGTTGGCAATATGTTGAGAGAATTCAGGACAAAGTTGATAAACTATCACAGGAAGATATTGATATCATTGGTGAATATTTTTATAATTCCGAACAACGACATACAAACCGTCCGGTTAAAAAGAAAATTGAAATTGCAATTGATGCCATGGAAGACCGGCTGATAAAATACATCCGTGAAGAGAATAATTTGGATGCAGTTTATGAAGTGCTGAAGAGATATCCTAATTTTAGATTTTATAACAATGTAGTTCATATCCGGGATCAGTTCGAATTTAGAAAATATGAAAAACTGAATACAATAGAAGGCTACGAAACCTTCATTGAGAAGTTTCCTCAAGCTGCACAGGTCGATAAAGCACAAAAGTACAGGAATAAACTTGCTTTTGACAATGCAAAATCTCTCAATACAGTGAGTGGATATACATCCTATATGACTTCATATCCAGGTTCAGAATTTCTTCAGACTGCAATAAAATTAAGAAATGCGGCTGCCTTTACTGCTGCAAAAAAAATGAATACACTTGAATCTTACGATAATTTCATTACTTCTTACCCTGATGCCCTGGAAGTTGCAGATGCAAAAATATTGCAACAGGATCTACTTTATGCGCAAGCAAAAAGGATCAAAACGGTTGAAGCTTTTAATGACTTCATCAAACATTATCCGGAAGGACGGTACTTTGTGGACATTTTTAATTTAAAGGCTTCAGAATTGGGAACAAAGTTTTTACTGGACAATAATTTTGATTCGCCTTCAATTTTATGGACAAAAGCATTTGATAATAACGGCTCAAAAGAAACTGGCGGTGCCATTGCAGTCACTCCGACGGGTGAATATGTGGTGGCTTGTAATACCCGTGAAACAGATACTTCATTTGCCAATGTTTGGGTAATCAAGCTCGATGCAAACGGTAAAATGCTTTGGAATAAAGAAATAGGACAAGACTTTGAGGATAGTGTTGCTTCAGTATTGATAGACACTTCCGGGAATATCATTATTGTCGGATATACTCATTTAAGTGCCGACAGTGCTTCTAAAATGGGCTGGATTTTTAAGCTGGGACCGGATGGTAAGAAATTGTGGAATAAGAATATTGGCAAATTTAATATTGGTTCATGTGCAATTGATCAAAGCAACAGAATATATATAGGAGGCAGTATTGTTGAGGATACCATAAAAAACCATTATGCTTTGACCATTTTTAACGATGATGCAAACATTCAATGGCAACGCATATATACAGGATTTGGGTCGATTAACGACCTTAAAATCAATAAAAGAGGCAATATCTTATTGGCAGGAAGTAACTGGATAACACTGACTGACCCTAAGCGGTACTTATTGTACGAGGATACATTACAAAACAAATTGGATGGTCTCAATTGCGTATTAGCAGATGACGGAAGTTTTTATTATACCGGTGCAGGAAAAACGTCGATATTTTACTCAAAATACAATGCAAATTTTAAGAAAGCCTGGTTTCAGGAATTTCCAAAATCAGATATTACCCAGGTTATTCGTGATATTTCTTTAACCGATAATAAATTAATATTATTAGAACAAAAATCGAATGGTGCAAAATTAAAGCTTATGTCGACCGATGGAAAAATTGTTGGAGTTAAAGATATTAATGGAAATATTCATCTAAACAAAGTTGAGACGGATGCTCAAGGCTTATTGTTACTGATCGATGATGGAGATTTGGTGGTAATTAGAATGTCATCTCCTGTTACTCTATAGTTTTTTTATTATCTTTTGGGACTATATTTCCTTCATCGTCTTCAAAATATTCCGGTGCAAAATAAATAATAATCATCATTATCATAAATGAAACCCAGAGGGCGCAAATACTATAATAGATTATCAACATAACATTCAAACAAAAATTGATCGTGTATAAAGAAGTTTGGAAACTTAATCTGGCAATTTAATATATCTTAATCTTTTGAAGAAACAAATTATTAACACCCATTGACTTTTTAGAATTAATTAAACTAATACATGGTTGATAATCTGGAATATAACAAAGATAATATAAAGTATATTGTTGAATTGCAAAAAACAGAACTTAGTCAAAGTCTTAAATATGCAAGTTATATTCAAAAGGCCTTACTTCCAACAGAAAATGCACTCGAATTTTTACTTCCTGAACATATTTTAATTTATTTACCACGAGATATTGTAGGTGGTGATTTTTACTGGGTATCAAAAAAAGGAAATCTTGTTTTTATAGCCATTGCCGATTGCACAGGTCATGGAGTGCCTGGGGCATTTCTAAGTATCCTGGGGATTACTTTTTTGCATCAAATTATTGATAGATACGATTGCAATTCTGCAGCAAATGTTTTAAATGTATTAAGAGAATCTTTTATGAAATCACTGAATCAGACCGGCAGTGAAAAAGAACAAAAAGATGGCATTGATATGGCCTTTTGTATATTGGACCGTGAGACTAATATATTACAATATGCAGGTGCATTTAATCCATTTTACATTATTAAAAATGGAAATCAGCTCATTGAAATTGCAGGTAACAAAATGCCAATAGGAATAGCGGCAGATAACGAAATTTCATTTACAAATCATATAGTAAATTTAGACAAAGGCGATATGATTTATCTGTTTACCGATGGCTTTGTAGATCAATTTGGTGGTCCCCTAGGTAAAAAATTTAAATACAGGCCTTTTCGTAATTTGTTTTTAAATATCTGCAAACTGCCGATGGAAGATCAAAAAACATCTTTATTGAAAACTCTGAATGACTGGAAAAAGGAGTTGCCGCAACTGGATGACATCTTAATTTTTGGCTTCAGATATTAATGATAATCAATCTATTATCCGTAATCACCCAATACTTATTAACTTTATTTTGTGAACATTTATTCAATGCAGAAACATCGATTCGAGTTATTTTTTTGTATTTTTCACAATTCCATCTGACCAATTGTAGTTATCTATACAACCAATCAGGATTATATTGCTTTATTTAAAAATTACATGAAACTTTTAGCTTTTAATATACAAAATTACAGATCAATAGTAAATTCGGGCTGGAGTAACCTGGCCCATGACAATATTACAGCGTTAATAGGCCAGAATGAATCTGGAAAGACATCTGTACTGGAAGCATTACAAAGTTTCTATGATGGCGTTATTTATGAAGATATGCTTCGAAGTGACTTGTCCCTGCCACTGGTTCATTGTAAGTTCGAATTAAATAAGAAAAATATTGTCGATTTACTAAATAAACAGAAGATTCCGGAAGATATATATGAAATTTTAAAATCAAAAAAAGATTTTACAATAACCCGTAAGTGGAACGAGCAACGAAAAAGTATCGTGTTTATCTCGGACGAGGAAATAATGAACATTTATGAAATCAAAGAACTCGAGAAAGCAAAAAATGAGGAAAAAATCCGGATAGAGATCGGTAATTTATTGACGCTTGCAGAGGGTGTTTTCAGAAATATTAATTTTTCTGAAAAAGAAAAAGATGAGGCTCTTACTAACCTCTCGATTAAAAGAAAACAGCTGGATGAGGAAATAAAGGTATTAAAAAAGTCAAAGATTCCGGAAGCAAAATTGATCGCAGAAAATAAATTAAAGACTTTACAATCAGAGTGCATCTCTGCAGAAGAAGATTTCCGAAAAAAACAGGAAAAATTTGAGATTTATAAACAAAAAACTCAGGAATTATCAGAAAAAGTTTCAGTATGTCAAGCTTGTAATGATTCGATCAAACAATTTTTTGATGCACAAACTGAAATGGATCAGATTCGTACTCATCTTAGAGAAGCAGAACACCAACATTCCCTTTCCACTAGTGATAAAGATAGAAAATCAGCATTTAATATACTTGATAAGTATAGAAGAGATTTGGCAATTTGTGAATCGAGATATCTTAAAGCAGGGCAAGATATGGATTTGCTTAAAGCAATTTCAATCAGGGTATTAGAAGGTCAAAATTTCAGAAAGGCTGAAACAGAATCCAAGTTAGAATTGGAAAGAGAAAAAAACTATTATTCTATTTTTGAAATTGGAGCTATTTTATTTGAGCACATCCCTGAATTCGAATTTTTTGAAGATTTCAGCAGTCTGCTGCCTAACAAGATTGACCTTGAAGATATTCTTAATGAAAATATTCATGCCGAGGGATATAAAGCCGCGCGAAATTTTCTTCAGATAGCAGGTTTGAATGCTGAGTTTTTCAGGGAAAGAAATCACCGCATTTTGAAGCAAAAAATAGAAAATCTGAATGGCGAAATTACAATTGACTTTCAGGATTTCTGGAGTCAAAATATTGGAAGAGATAACAAAATCAGGATTAACTTTGAACTGGAACATTATGATTATACCCATCCCGAAAAAAGTGGAAAACCATATCTTGAATTTTGGATTAAAGACAAACTTGAACGGCTATATCCAAAGCAGAGAAGCAGGGGAGTACGTTGGTTTTTGTCTTTTTATCTTGAGCTGAAAGCTGTGGCAAAAATGGATCATGGATCCCGGATAATGCTGATTGATGAACCCGGTTTAAGCTTACATGCACGGGCTCAGGAAGATGTACTTAAAGTATTTGAAGACCTAAAGGAAAAAATGCAGATAGTATACTGTACTCATTCACCGCATCTTATCGATTTAAATAAATTATACAGAATACTGCCTGTACAGCGGGCAAATGAATATGATGATCATAGTGAGACTATCATTCTTAATGCAGATTTAATCTATTCCGCATCGTCCGATACTTTATCTCCGGTATATTCACTCATGGGTGTCAAAATAAACAATCAAAACTTCATTCATCCTGTTAACAATGTCATTGTAGAGGATACAGTTTGTTATTATTATTTAAATGCTATTTATAAATTATCAGGAGAGGCCATTATTCCATCATTTATACCGTCTACAGGTCTTACAAATATTTCAGTATTGTCAAATATTTTAATGGGATGGAAGGTCGGTTTTTCTGTATTATTGATGGGAATTACACGATCAAATGTAATAACAAATGAACTTACAAAATCATTATTCTATGACAGTGAAAATGAAAAAGACAAAAGAATTGTAAAACTTGAAAATATTGAATATCCGGAGGATATCTTCTCTACATTGGATTTCAAAAAGTTTGTGTTGCAAAAAAGAGTAGGTATAACAGAAAAGAATTCCGACTTCATTTTTGAGAATAATCTATCGCGAACCATCCTGGCTTCGCAGTTTTTGAATTATTGTGAAACCAGCAACCTGAGCATTAATGATTTTGACGACGATACAAAGAAGAATTTTAAAATATTAATAACCAGATTAAAAGAAGTACTTACCTGAAATACTACCCACTTTGTATAACGCTTTAGAAATTTAATTATTCCCTTCTGTAACTTGAATTTCCCTGATTTTTTTCAGAAATGGCCTTAACTCCTATAAGAGCATTGATATCAACATTTATAGTATCAAAATATACTTTGCTGGCAGGTCCCAGAATTTTCCCAAGCAAATCATCCTGGGATATCCTTAGTTTGGTTCTTACAAAAACAGGCCTGTTGTAGTTAAACAGTCTTGTTTCCAATAATTCAGGGTCTTTGACGGGCAAAACAAATGGTTTATATGCGATACCTCCGGAATCAACATAACTAAAGTAAGGCAGTGTAATAATTCCATCGACACGTTTGCTTGCAAAGACAATCCAACGACCACTCGATGACCAGCAATGAAAACTTTCCGTCTGGTTGCTATTTATATTCAGCTTACTATACTTCATAGTCCGAAGGTCGAGCATGTATAAATCGCTGGTCGGATTTCCAATTGTAAAATATCCGTAATCTGCCATGCAAAAGAGTACAAATTTTCCATCGGGAGAAACCTCGGGAAAAGAGACACTCATATTGGATGTTTTAGCAGAAATTAATAGTTCCGGATCTCCAAACTGAAGAGTGTTTTCATCAAAACGGATTCTCATAAGATCATAACGCATGAGGCTATCCCGATTACTAGCCTCATGAAGCGGGCAATTTATGTAATATAAATATTTCCCATCGGGTGACCAGGTAGGAAGATTTTCCAAATCGCCCGAGGCTATTTTGGGTGAAGTAAATACCATATTTCGTTGGATATCATATAAAATGATATCTGAAGCTTCATCGTACACGTGATTTAATCGATGGCCCATACCATAAAAAAACTGGTGTATTTTGTTGGTTGAAAACGCGATAAATCTTCCATTGGGATGCCACGACGGATATACAAATGACGATATAGTATACGGAGTTTTTGTATTCAGCCAGAGCGTTTTTTCTTTTGTTTTAATTATAGTGCCTCCATGCGCCTCACGCACGTGCAATACCATTTCTTCAGGATCGTTCCGATTAAATGTATGACAGTGTATGCAATTAAAATCTGAATTTTTATTGGCCAGTATATCCGATTCATCGAACGTCTCAAGGCTTCGCTCTACAATGGCCATGTCTTTCCAAAAATATAATGCCGGGTTTATATGACGGTATACAATATAAGAATCAATGGGATCTGATGAAACGAAGTTTTTTATAGTTTGAAAGCCGGTCCATGAACCATTATCATTCCGGACGGAAATATCAATACAGATATCCTGGTTCACATTTTTCAATAATTTTTTCCATTTTTTAATTGGTATTATAATGGCTGGGTCATTTGATGTAATTGTAAATCCTTTATTTTCTTTTCCATAAAATCGGACTCTGAATTTTTCAGCCTTTTCTTTTATAATGAAATTTAGAGGCGCAATATTCGATGGAATAATAATTCCGGAATAATCGGGGTAAATTGTTGCTATTCTGTCAAGCTTTTTTGTAATTTTTTCATTTTGCTGAGAACAAGAAAAAAACAAACAAGATAGAGCGATTGTAATATAAATGAATCGTGTTTTTAGGATCATAATTTTCGTTTTTTAATAGTCTTTCCAGTTGTTACGGGGCTTCCATATTGTAAATAATACCAGTAAGTATTACCAAATTCGCTTTGAAGCATCATTTTTCCCAAACCAGGATTTGATTTATATTTATATAAAGTCTGATAAAATGACAAAAATTTATTCTTTATATCAATATCAATAGAATATTCAAACTTTTCTTCCGGAATATTATTGCTGACATAATAAAGAAGGATTGCTTCCTGATATACGGTTGGGATTTTCTGATAATTAAAATTCGACATATAATTTAATCTGTTGTAAAAGTCTTTAAGATCATTTCTCATCAGGTAGTATGATTCCAGATATTCAAATGCCATTTTATTTTTGCCATTATTCATTAGCATTTCAATCAGAATATGATTGGGGTTGTCATTTTCAATAAGAAATATTTGTGTTGTATCCAGATTATTGAAAGCTATTGTTTTCTCCAATTCGCTATAATTCTTTTGATGCACTGACTCCAATAGATCAGAAGCCCATTTGCGTTCTACAAATGATTCCTTTAAAATAGTAAGATATTTTTCCGAGATGGAATATTCTTTGAGCAGTAATGAGGTAAGCGCTATACGCTTCAGTATCCTGGGCGAATAAGGATCAAAAGTCTGAGCTTCCAATGCCCAATAATTAGCACTTTTAATAAATCCCAAATCGTAAAATAAATCACTCGAATATATTGTGCATTCATGCGTAAAGGACTTAGTCAGGAAGAGCGTAAATTCTCCTCCTTCCTGTGGCACAGAAAACAGATTGTTCGTCATTTGTCCGGTTTCGAATAAAGCACGATTTATCAGGAAGCGTGAAATACGATCTTGCAGTTTTGTTTTATTTTTCAATTTCAGTACTTCGATCCATTTTTTCTGGCTTGCATAATATTCAATCTGGGTATTGTATTTCGATTCATTAATAAATAGCTTTTTTGAGAAGATGATACCCAAAACAATAAAAATGAATAATATTAAAAATTTTCCTGGGTTCAGACGATTAATTTTTTCAAGAAATACTTTGGAAAATTTCACATCCATTAGGGCAGACAATCCGATCCCTATAATATGAATACTCAACAAGTACCAATAACAAGGAATGGATTCATAAATGGTTGCCGGCAAGGATGCTCTCGACATTCTGGATGCCAGGGTAAATCCCCAAAGGGTATAAGCCAGGATCAGAAAAAGAAGAATGTCCAGCGATATATAAATAAACTTCTTCGGTGTTTTCTTAAGCAGAATTTCATCCGTTACTATAAAAACAAGAAGTCCAAATGATGCCAGAATTCCCGTGACGCTTATAAACAAATAAATACAAATGAGCTGAAAGGCAATTTTCAGGAATAAATTATCTGTTCGCAAAGATCGATTGGCTAAAACAAACAATCCGATAATAAAAAACATTACCAACGCATCCAATGTTACCGTATAGCTTTTAAGAAAAATCAATATAAGAATAGGGGGCAAGAACTCAAATCCTCTGCCCAGCGACCGAACTAAGCCATTAAAAATAAAACGATATTGTAATGCAAATAAAACCAATATCAATGACAGAAGAATACTACCTGAAACCGGATAATAGAGCAATTGCATTAAATATTGTGAGATAAGACTTATATATCCCTGTTGCTGATGGAAACAATATTCTATGAAACTTGGGTCAAGTGAAAAATAAGGTTGGAGCTTATAATAGAGCATTTCCGGACCAAAAATTTTGTAAACCACATAGAAACAAAATATTCCAAAAATCAAATAGTATAAACACTCAGCAATTAAATGAGTGTATTTCTTTTTAAAAAAGCCAGCTGAAATCATCCTGTTATCAGTTAAGCGGATTCGAAACTAAATTAATTGTTAAATATATATATTCTTCCTATAATTGTCGTCTTATTTAAAAAACGATAGCATTTTGTTCTATGAAACATGAAATATGGCAGCTTAAACCGGATGAAAGTGGATTGGAAGTTTCTTTAGCCATAGAAAATGTCATCCAAAATCTTGCACTGCAAATAAATAAAAATGAATTTTCGGAAAAAATAATAAGTCTTGCATTTTTTATTGATTCTGGCAAAAAGGAGTTTAATGTTCAAAGGAGACTGATAATTTCCCGACTAAAAGATGTGTTCAAAAATCCACCGGCATTCAGTATAATTGGTCAGCCACCAGCTTCAAACGAAAAAGTCCTCTTAGAAGTCAATGTAATCTCAATGTCATCAGCAGAAGCAACTATTCAATATGGAAAAGTCAATGATGAGATTTCATATACCAAAGTAGAGACAAATGATTTTTGTGAGGTTTATTATTCAGGTTTAACGGTGAGTGATGAGAATAAATCGATTTATGATAAAATATTCGATTCCTTCGCCATATTGGAAACTGCACTTCTTGAACAAGGTCTTGGCATGAATAATATTGTTCGTCAATGGAATTATCTCGAAAATATTATTGAAGAGAAACTCTGTGATGACGGGATACTTCAGAATTATCAGTCACTTAATAATATTCGCCACACTTTTTACAGCAAATACAAATTTTGCAACGGCTATCCTTCTGCTACAGGAATAGGAATGAATTCAGGTGGATTTATCCTTGAGTGCATAGCTGTCAAGGAAAAACATGATCTTCAGATTATGCCAGTGCAAAACCCGGCTCAGATCAGCGCCTATGATTATTCAAATAAGGTCCTTATTGGTTCACAAATGCATGCATTATCAACTCCAAAATTTGAACGTGCTAAATTATACGCATTTGAATTGAACTGTTATGAATTATTCATCTCAGGAACGGCTGCTATCCATAGTGAAGGAAGCCTGGCCAAAGAAAATTCAGAAGAGCAGACAATTATAACCCTTGAGAATATTGATACACTTTTTAACTCAGCGTCTGAAAGATTAAATAAATTTAACAAAAGAGTTATAGACCATTCACTATCTTATTTAAGGGTTTACATCAAACGCAGGGACGATTTCATCAAAGTTAAAGCAATATGTGATAAATATGCCGGTTCAACCAAACCTGTTTATTTAATTGCTGATATTTGTCGCGATGAACTTTTAGTAGAAATAGAGGGTTTAATAAATATTCGAACCGATGATATGGCTTCAGCAGAATAGCAACTGGTTAAGTTGGAAATTATGCTGATACCAATTAGAAAATGGGCAAACATACTTTGATTCCATTGAATCTAATGGAAAATTAATAGTATAATTTCCGGTATTATATTTTCCCTTTATACGATCCGTTTTCATATAACCCTTCCTGGGTAGAACCGTCAGCCCAGGTGTACTTTCCTTCTCCCTGGAATTTATTATTCCTGAAATAACCTGTATATTTATCACCGTTGGGATAAAAGAATATTCCATATCCGTCCTGTACTCCGTTTTTCCATTCTCCTGTATATTTAGAACCATCAGCCCATTTATAAGTACCTTGTCCGTTAAACTGGTCTTTGGCCCACATACCGTCATATGAATCACCTGCCGGCGTGTTTAATTTACCAAGTCCGACTCTTAAGCTATCGACGAAATTACCTTCGAAAACGTACCCATTTGTGTAAATATATTTACCAAAACCGTCAGTGCAAGAACCAGATATACAGCCGGTCGACTGTGACTTTGTTGCCACGGACGAAAACAACACAAAGAAAGCCAGAATTGCATATTTCATATTTATAATTTTTAAAGACTTATTAATATATACCTCCATGTATAAACTTCACCTTTAAGTTAGCAATAATCCCAGAAGAATTGGTTAAAAAGGCATTAATAATTGACGAACATAATGCTGCAAAATTATATGCGAATTTAGGAGGTCAGGTTACTAAAATTTGTTGAGCAGCTTTCAGTCCATCCGCAGCAGAACTTATAATCCCTCCGGCCCATCCACTTCCTTCACCAACCATATATAGATTAAGATATCCGGAATTTAATCTTTCAGGATTGCGCTCAACCTGGATGGGTGAAGATGATTTACTTTCCAATCCAAGAATTATGCCGGTATCATATCCCTTAATTTTTGAACAGAATTCTTTTAATCCGTTTTTTAGCGGAGTTATCAAACCTTCAGGAAGTAGTTCATTAAAATCAGCTTCCTTTAATCCTAAGGGATAACTTGATATTGGTAGCTTGGAATTTCTGCCGTTATTTAAAAAATTAGAAATTGTTTCTGCTGGCGCTTCAAAGCCATGCGAGAATTCAAAAAATTTTGATTCAAGTTGTTCCAACCATTCAAGCGCTTCAATTGCCGAAACAGTTTTCCCAAAGTACTTTTCCAGATTTAAAGATACAACGACAGCAGCATTTGCATACTGACTATCGCGGCTATAATTACTCATACCATTTACAATGTTCGTATGTGCATAGGCTGCAGCGGGTACAACAATTCCTCCCGGACACATACAGAATGAGTAAACAGTCGAGTTCAAATCCTGCGGCGCAGTTAACCTATACTCTGCGGCCTTAATGCCGGGTATTTTTGGAAGGCCCCATTGGGCAATATTGATAATTTCCTGATGATGCTCTGCCCTGAAGCCAAGAGCAAAGTTTTTAATATGGAAATTCACTTTGTTTTGCATTAACATCCGGTAAGTTTCGAATGCTGAATGACCAGTAGCAATAAGGAAGCTGTCGGCATCAATATTTCCGGATGAAGTTATTACAGAAAGGACTTTGTCTCCATTTGTTTTCAGACCTTCCAATCGAGTATTAAAATGGAAATGGCATCCTTTCTCCTCAAGCTCTTTTCGTAAGTTTTGTGTTATTCGGAATAAATTATCACTGCCCAAATGGGGATGTGTCATATAAAATATTTCGTCGGGGGCCCCAGCTTTTATAAATTGTTGAAAAATATAGTTTCTTTCCCGTGTGATACTTTTGGTTCGTGAAGTAAGCTTTCCATCAGAGAAAGTACCAGCTCCACCTTCACCAAAGCAATAGTTGTTTGCAGCATCAAACAGGCCTGTTTTTTCGAATTTATCGATAGAGGCTTTCCTCTCTTCAACTTTTCCGCCACGTTCGATTATGGTTACTTTAAATCCTGCCTGCAATAATAATAGAGCGGAGAAAATTCCGGAAGGTCCCGTACCGACAATCAGTATATGTTTTGATCGTTTTTTATTATCCGGTATAAGTGACGGAATATCGGGTTTTTCTCCTCCTTTTATTTCGTCAGAAACAATGCCAATGCGATATTGCCAGAAAATATTACTTTTTCGACGTGCATCGAGGCTTTTTTTTACAATTGTAAAAGTGAATTTTTTAAATCTGGTTTTGCTTCCAATGAGCTGTTTAATCTCATTTTCATGGATGTTTATAGGAACTTTAATATCGAATTCTTTGTAACCCATTGTCTTAAAAACTAAGATGGTGTAGTTCCTAGTTATTACTCAAATTCAGACTGAAATAAAAAGTACTGCCAATTCCTTCTGAACTTTCAGCCCAGATTGTACCCCCTTGTTTTTGCAGAAAAGACCTGCATATTGAAAGGCCAAGACCTGACCCACGTTCACCCATAGTACCTATGGTATGAAAATCAAAAGGTGACTCAAATATTTTTGCCAATGCCTCCTGGTTTAATCCAATACCATTGTCCTGAATTGAAATTATCAACTTTTGATCAATTATTTTATAGTTGACATTTATCTCATTTTTGGGATGTGAAAATTTTATTGCGTTTGTTAAAAGATTTCTCACTACGGAAAGCATCATATTCTTATCGGCTTTCAAAAATACGTTTGGCAAATGATTATAAATGATAATCGATTTTTTATCAGCCAAATGATTAATATGACTTATCGATTTATCGATAACTTCTTTCATATCAATTTTGTCAAGTATCGGAACAAGCTTTTCCTTACCAAAATTCGCCCATGTAAGCAAGTTCTCAAGAAGGTCGTATGTAGAATCAGCAATCGGGTAGAAGCTTTCGAGTAAATTACGGGCATCATCAACTTCCGTCATCCCTTCTGAAATTGCTTTAGCTGCACTTCGCAAGGTACCTACAGATCCTCTTAAGTCATGACTAATGACTGAGAGAAGACTTTCTTTTGATTCATTTGCCAGTTTAAGCTGAAGCATTAAGTTGTGATTGGCTTTCTGTCTGCGATAATTAACAATCATGGCTATTATCATGCTTATGACAAAGAGGGTACTTATCAGACTTATTATTATGAAAAGCGCTTTTTGTCTTTCGAGCAGTTGCATTTCGATTTCCTGCTTTTTCACTTTATTCTCAGTAACTTTCACTCTGTATTTTGTCTCCAGGCTCAAAATAAGTGATTCCCTGTTTTTAATGCGCATTGTATCTTTTAATGAATTGATATTCAGTGCATATTCCAGGGCACTTTTGAAATTTCCCTCCTCACGAAAAACATTGCATAATATTTCATAATCGCTAATTGGAATTTCAAACTGATCAATTCTTCTTGAACGGGCAATAGAAATATATGAAAACTCTTTTGCTTTAGAATAATTATGCATTTTGAAATAGGTATTTGCTATGTAGTATTCATCCATAGCCATTTCATACTGCATTTCATTAAGAGAATCAAATTTATAAGCTAAAAAATGATAACAGATCGCGGAATCAAAATTTTTCATTTTAACAAATGTATTGCCTATTTGCGTTAGGCTATATGGATCAGGTTTGCCAGTCAACTTAATAACACGGTTGTTTGCTTTTCGAAGATAAAATAGAGCGGAATCAAACTGACCTAAGTCAGCATAACATCCTCCCAAATTACAATAGTCAACAGCAATGTTAGTCGTATCACCTAATTCTTTATCAAGGTTTATTGATAAATAGTGATGATAAATGGCTTCATTGTAATTTTCAAGATAGGATTGTGCATTTGCTATCCGATTATGAATCAGTGTCAATAAAGATTTTTTTTTACCGGCCAAATCCATAGCATGGTATGCATTTTCAAGCGATGCTGAATATTCACCCATCTGCGTATAGAAATCACACGCAATAAGCATACATCGCACAATTCTGGCAGTATCTTTTATATTTTCAGACATTTTGAGAGCAATCATAGCATATTCGAAGGCTTTTTCAGGATGATTACTTAACAGAACCGTATTTAATGAAATAAAGATTTCTATTTTGCCGGTATCCGTTTTTTCTTTTGACAAGAGGGTTTCCAGGCTATCCATATCCCGATGCCAATTATTTTGAGCTTTTATAGTTTGGGTAAAAAATAACAGGACGGTTAAAATAAAAATCGACTTGATCATGGGATATAATTCTCACATACAAAGAAACGAAGAATTATTTAATTTTTCTAGCAAGGAAATTACAGCCCAATGGAAATTAATAAGTTAGATAAGTATAAAATTCAAACATTTCCAATTGTAATTTAAAACCATTGGATTACCGCCTTCTATTTAAATTTAAAATTATAAGCCAGTCTGATTAGAAATTGCCTGGATGGCGAAGGAAATGGAAAGTTATATCCCTGATAAGGCTGCACAAAAGCAGGTCCTTGATTGAAAATATCATAAATTCCTGCGCCAAATTCAAAGCTTTTAATATTAGCGGATAAAAATAAGTTAAAAAGAAAAGACTGTTTATATTCCTTATATACATCAAATTGACGTAAATAACCATAAGTTTTACTATAATAAATTGCTGATGGATTGATGTTGAAAATTTTATTTAATTTAAATGATGTGTTCAGAGTTAATTTATGATTGGGTGCGCCAAGATAAGAATTATCATGGCCTGGTACCTGGTAAATAGTAACAGTATTTCCAGGTTCTGGTATGTAATAAGAATAATTTAAAGTACCATAGCCCCAGACATATTTTAATCTGTATTCAATTTCAAGACCACGCGTGCCGGTTTCTTTACTGTTTAAATATCCGCAATCATCATCACCGTTATCATACCAGATTATGGGTTTTTTGATGCTGATATCAAACAGATTGGCAGTCAGAAACATATTACTATTGATTTTATATCCGGCTTCAAATTCTAAAACCCTTGTATTTTCAGCCTTAATATCCGATTCAAATTCAATATTACCGAAACTGGGAGATCGAAATGCTTTACTATACAATAACTTTGCATGAAATTTATTCCATATTCCGGTAATGCCCACACGTGGTGCAAAATCTCTACCATAATGGTTGTTATTATCAAAGCGTCCACCAATAGTTATGTTAAAATATTTAGTTTTAATGATTGATTGTAAATAAACCGCAATATTGTTAAATGAAACATTTGATGTGCCATTTACTGTATCATTTATAAAAAATAAGGATGAATCCGTATTTTCCATCATTTTGGCATAATCGTAATAATAATCAACTCCACCAACAATATTTATATTCTTTGAGATATCCCAATTTGCGGTTACATTACCGGTATATCGAGTAATAGAATTATTTAAATACCAACCTGCGGCATAATATGGAATACTGTTTCTATAGTTGAAACGTGGCGTAATGGTTAAATTTTTAACCGGGCTAAATTCATATTTTACTTCACCAAGCAATGTTTTAAATTCATTACCATAAGTAAAGGAATCTGTTAAATAATGGGTTTTATAATTATCCAAAATAAATCGTGCACTTAATTTTGCATAGGAGACCTTTATATTGGCATTATATGAGGTGACTAAATCAGAACTATCAGCAGGTTTATAAGATGAACTATCGTAATCCCTAAAATTCTTGTCGCTCCATAAACCACGGTTATAATTTCCAGTTGCAGAAACTTTCCACTTTCCAACTTGTTTTCCTGCGTTAAGATTAATATTTGAAAATCCAACGATTCCTCCATTCACTCCGGCGTCAGAAGTAATAGAGACACCATTAATATCAGTAGCATCCTTTGTAATAATATTAATAACTCCCAACTCAGCATTACCACCATAAATGGAAGAACCAGGTCCCCTAATGATTTCAATTCGTTTAATTTGATGAATATTAATGTGCTGACCAAATGGGTATACATTGTATTTTAGGTCGTTAAGTTCCTGTCCGTCCATTAGCATTAGTACTTTCCCTTCAAAACCCCAGTTACCACGCATTTGAATTCCATAAACACCGGCATCGTCATATCCAAAACTGATACCGGGCACCATCCGTAAAACGTCAATCAGATCTCTGGCACCCATGTTTTCAATCTCTTCTTCAGTAATAATTGATATGATTCCGGGAGTTTCCCGGGGAGTAAGAGCAGAAGTAGAAGCCACAGTGGTTTTCATTTTCAAAAGTTCATCGATGGAAACGCCTAATTTTTGGGCAACGAGGGTTAAGTCCTCCAAACTCATATCCAGCAATTCATCTTGCGATAAATTCATAATTTCATCTCTCGTCATATTATCAATCTTTGTATTTTCATTTTGTGAGAATACATTAAGCGAAGAGGATGCTAACAAGCAAAATATGATCAGTATTTTAATTGATTTCATAAATTCTTAATAATTTAAAAGTTTGATTTAGGCCAAATTAATTTACCAATTTACCCAGCGAAAGCAATGCACTATTGATTTGAAGGTTGCAATTTTCAATATTTTGCTTTGAAATTTCGAAAGTGAGCTTACCTCCACTACTCACAAAATTAATACCTGCACCCAGGGAACAAGCATTTGATTTATCTGTAATAATAAGAATATTAAATTCTTTGGCTTTTAAAGCTACCTGAGTCAATAAATCTGATTTATTTCTTGCAATATAAACGATCTGGCAATTCCCCAATTCTGAAATTGAATTTATAGAAATGACCCTGATTTTTTCATTCCCGACCATTTTTTTTGCGGCAATCGACTCCATTTCACCTTTAATAGGATCATTTCCAAGGATTGTGACAACAAATTCGTCTGTCTTGACAGGCCAGTTTATATATCGCGTAAAATTGTAAATGAATATGGCTTTGAATTTTTCATCTTGTGCTTTGATTCTGTCAGTCATAGAAAAAATGATCAGAAAAAGAAGCAATAATTGGCGCAGGCTGATTTTAATCATTTGTGTAAGATTAGGTTGTACTTCTTATATTAAATATAATCAATCTGACCGACTTATTTACCCGCTAAAGCAA
>Ga0182027_10000460_pt1 | contig 71502 bp, 89 predicted proteins | sample 712E1DmetaG_FD_121300 | JGI IMG/M metagenome (GOLD analysis project Ga0182027, IMG submission 121300) | Permafrost microbial communities from Stordalen Mire, Sweden - 712E1D metaG (Illumina Assembly) | ecosystem: Environmental > Terrestrial > Soil > Wetlands > Permafrost | place: Sweden...
GTATCAGATTTTTCAAGTATTGCCGTTGCTGCATCAGTATCAACTGAAAAATTCCTTATGTGATTTTTCCATTTTGGGTCATCGCTTGGTTCACTAGTAATTACACGGGATCCTATCAAATTATGTATTAATGCTAAATTTTTACTTTTATATTGCATTCTAGTCGCAACATCAGCAGATTCTGCTCCTCCCACACTAGAAGTGTTTTCAGACATGCCTTCATCTACTTCAGCTCTCTCTGTTAAAATATCCATATGGCCATTTAAGTCATCCATTTCCGCTTGTTCTTCTCCTAGATCAACGCCAGGATTATTATCAACAATATTTTTAAACTCAACAAATAAGCTACCTGCGGTATGAGTAAAGCCTTCACTTATTTCTCCTATTTCTGTTTGGGAATCATCAATCTTTTCAACATGTAGTTTCTCTGTTGAAGGCATTATTGTTTCGGAAGCAATATCAGGCTGCATATTAAACTTGTTTTAATTTTTCTAATGTCTCTCTATATTTTTTATCATTTGCTTTTCTCTGCGCTCTAACAAGCACTTCCATCATTTTAAAAATAACTTCTTCTCCACTCTTTTTATAATTTGATACTAATTTATTATCTATACTTTTATAATATCATATTAATTAAAAACCATATGGTCACGGATGGTTATAAACTTAAGCCTCTAGAAAATTTGAAGGTCTTAAAAATATCCAAAATTACAAAATTTTACGAGGCTAAAAAATTGAGTCTATGTGGTACCCAAAATTATGATTTAGATTGTCAAATCAAGCTAATCAGTTAGGATAATGACATTTTTTCCATTTTTTACCCGATCCACACGGACAAGGATCGTTGCGACCTAGCTTTTTCCCTGTTCCGTCTATTGAAGAAGCGGTAACCGGTTTTTGTTTCTGAGTTTTTGACGAGTCCGTTCCGGCGGCCTGGGCAACCATGTGTTGATGCTTAGCATGTACTTCCGGCGGTTCTTGCACCTGAATTTTATAAATTCGATGGACGATTTCATCATCGATTGTGTCAATCAATTTTTCAAACATCGCATACGCTTCATTTTTATATTCAACTAACGGATCTTTCTGCCCGTAGCCCCGAAGACCAATTCCCTGACGCAAATTTTCGATTGCATCCAAATGATCTACCCACAAATTATCAATAACCGAAAGCATAACGAATCTTTCTACTTGTCGCATTAGTTCTTTTCCCATTTGCTCCTCGCGTTTATCGTATAAATCGTTTGACACCTGAGTTAAAAAGGCAATCTTGTCATCAAAATTATTCGCCTGTTCAAGTTGCGTTGCGATTTGTTTTATTGAGACCTCGTCAAAAGGAATAATCGTCGAGAACTCCTGGGCAATCCTTTCGGAGATGCCTTTTTCTTCAACAAAATCCTGTGCGGATTGGATAGTTACCAATGATGTAATCGCATTGCCGATTTTTTCTTTTATTTCATCTTTAAGAACATCTTCTTTACCTTCGCCTGCTTCCAAAACTACTCTTCTTCTTTGGTAAATTATTTCACGCTGCTTATTTAAAACGTCGTCATAATCGACCAGATGCTTTCGAATATCGAAATTGTATCCCTCAACTTTGATCTGCGCTTGTTCAATGGCCCTGGAAACTAATGGATGCTGCAATGGAACATCTTCGGGCATATTAAATCTAGTCATCAGTCCTGAAATTGTATCGCCACCGAAAAGACGCATTATTTCATCGTCAAGCCCTACAAAAAACTGTGTTGCGCCCGGGTCACCTTGTCTTCCCGAACGGCCTCTCAACTGATTATCAATTCTTCTTGATTCGTGTCTTTCGGTTCCGATTACGTAAAATCCACCTGCATCTAGAACCTCTTGGTGTTTTTTCTCCCAAACTTCCCAGTCTTTTGTTCCCCGTTTTTCTGTCCCGTCTTCATTCTTGGGAGTATCTCCTCCTAAAATAATATCGACGCCTCTTCCTGCCATATTAGTTGCAACAGTTACGGCGCCTTTTTCGCCGGCTTTGGCAATAATTTCCGCTTCTCTTTCATGGTTTTTGGCGTTTAGGACTTCATGTTTTATTCCTTTTCTTCTCAAAAGTTCCGCAATAATTTCATTTTTTTCAATCGAAGTGGTACCAACCAAAACCGGTTGACCCGCTTTATGCAATTTTTCGATTTCATTTGCAACCGCCGTATATTTAGATCTGGCAGTTTTATAAATTGCGTCCGAAGCATCTTTTCTAATCATTGGGCGATGCGTTGGAATAACTACAACGTCTAATTTATAAATTTTGTGGAACTCTTCCGCTTCAGTTACTGCAGTACCCGTCATGCCCGCCAGGCGCTCATACATCCTAAAATAATTCTGCAAAGAAACCGTTGCCAAAGTTTTTGATTCACGCTGAATTGTTACTCCTTCTTTTGCCTCTATTGCCTGGTGCAATCCTTCTGACAATCTTCTTCCAACCATTAATCGTCCCGTAAATTCGTCAACTAAAATTACTTCGTTGTCTTTAACGATATAATCTTTTTCTTTATGGAAAAGCGTTCTGGCCTTAAGCGCTGCCTCCAAATGATAAACCGTGTCAAAATCTTTTTCGTAAATGTCGGAAACACCGAACATTTTTTCGATTTTATTAATTCCGTGGTCTGTTAAGTGCGCTGTCCTTAGTTTTTCATCAATTTTGTAATCGGTTTCCGAACTTAGTTTGTCGACCAATTGTGCGTACTCATAATATTTCTGGGTCGGTTCTTCATCCGGAGCGGAAATGATATGCGGGGTTCTTGCTTCATCGATTAGAACCGAATCAACTTCATCCACAACCGCATAATAAAATCCACGCTGCGCTAGAGAGGCTAAGTCTTGAGCCATGTTGTCTCTTAGATAATCGAAACCAAATTCCGAATTTATGCCGTAAACGACGTCCGCCTTATATGCCTCTTGTCTGGTAACGGGTTTTAGGTGAGCAAGTCGAAAGTCGGTAACGTTATTATTGTTAGTTTTAGGATCGAAAATAAAAGACTCTTCACTGATAATTGAGGAAACCGTCATTCCCAAGTAATTAAAAATCGGTCCCATCCATCCCGCGTCTCTTCTGGCCAAGTAATCGTTAACCGTAACCAGATGAACCGCTTTTCCGGTAAGAGCGTGCAAATAAAGAGCCGGCACTGCCGATAAAGTTTTTCCTTCTCCGGTTTTTTGCTCGGCAATTTTTCCTTGAGCTAAAACTGTTGCCGCAATCATTTGGACATCAAAATGTCTTTGTCCGATTGCTCTTTGCGCCGCTTCTCTAACCAAAGCGAATGCTTCCGGCAAGATTGATTCTAAAGGCTCACCGTCTTTAATTCTTTCTTTGAATTCTTCTGTTTTTTTGGGAAAATCTTTGTCTTTTAATTTTTTGATTTTATTCTCAAAGGAGTTAATTTCCGTAATAACCGGAGATAGTTTTTGAACCTCTTTTTCGTTGGAATCAAAGAATTTTCCAAGTATATTTAACATACACTAATTTTACCACAATTGAACCAAGAAAAATCCCGCACCTGACGGTGCGGGATACCAATTGATCAATTGGTAATAATTGGTAATGTTCCAAATTACTTACCAACTATTTCTTCTTCTTCTTTTTCTTTGGCATTGACTAGTCACCTCCTTACATTAGCACTCACTTCAAACTAATTTGAGGTGGGGCAGGTTAATTTAATCGTGTATTATTTTTTATTGTTTGTCAAGGTTTTTTCTTTGCTTCAAAACTAGAGGATTAGATTGGAATAACAATGTAAATTTAAAAAGCTATTTTTTGTTATTTTAAGTAAATTTCTGCTATATTTATCTTAATGGCATACATATCCGCAGTAATTATCGGGGCAATTCCGTGGATTATATTGTTTTTATTAAGAAGGGACTTGAGAAAGGAAATATTAATTATGAGTTTACTCGCCATGCCCGCCGGCTTACTTGATGTATTTTTCGTTCCCAATTATTGGATACCAATTACTCTATTTGGATTGCCGGTTGGAATAGAAGGATTAATATTTAGTTTTGAAATAGGAGGAATCGCAGCTGTCTTATATACGGAGATTACAAAACAAATACCTGTAAGGATCAATGGATATCATAAACACGCATCATTAATATTAGTTTTTGTGTTAATTGCAATAATTTTTTTCGTCCTTATAAATCACGTTACGAACACAATGCTCGCCTTATATACAACCTTAATTACAGGAACAGCAATAACCTTATTTTTGAGAAAGGATTTGTTAAAAAGCGCTATTGAGGGAGCGTTGGCATTCGGATTAATTTACTTTATTCTGTTCTTCATAGAATTAATCTTTTTCCCAAGTGTAAAATCATGGTTCACGCTTAATGGATTACCGAAAATGTTTATCTTAAATGTTCCTGTGTGGGAAATCTTATTTGCGGTTATATTTGCGGCATATTGGGGAAATCTTTACGAATTAATTTTTGGATATAAATATAGAAAGACTCTAAAATTAAAGAGAAACTAGCCAATTCTTTTTTTATTGAAGTATTTTTGCAAAACTTCCGGGATATTTACACTTCCATCTTCGTTCTGATAATTTTCCAAAATCGCCAAGGGAGTTCTCGACGTTGCGATAGCAGTACCGTTTAACATGTGAACATATTCGTTTACCCCGTTTTTTGTTTTAAATTTTATATTTAAATTTCTTGCCTGATAATCGGTGCAATTTGAAGTCGATGTTACTTCACCGTATTCATTTCTTGAAGGCATCCAAACTTCAATATCAAATTTTCTCGCGGCCATTGCTCCTAAATCTCCCGTGCACATTTCGACCACCCGGTAAGGGAGCCCTAGTCCTTGGTAAATTTTTTCTTCCATCTCTAAGATATGCTGGTGCATTTTTTCAGAAGTTTCGGGCGTACAATAAATAAACATTTCCGCTTTTGTAAATTCATGAACGCGATAGAGCCCTTTCGAATATTTCCCATATGCGCCCGCTTCTTTTCTAAAACAGTGGGAGTAACCAATATATTTTAATGGTAAATTATTCTCCGGAATAACTTCATCGGCATGTTTCCCCGCGAGTGTTACTTCGGCGGTCGCAATCAATCCCAAATCTTCGTCTTTAATTTCATACGTTTGCGCTTCATCGCCTTTTGGCATGTAGCCTGTACCTAAATAGAACCTTGATTTAGCAAGGTCCGGAGTAATTACGGGAGTAAATCCTTCTTTTGATAATAATTCCATTGCGTAATTTACTAGCGCTAACTCCAAAAGCGCTCCTGCCCCGTAAAGAAAATAAAATTGCGAACCTGAAACTTTTGCTCCTGTCTCAAAATCCAAAATGCTGAGTTTAGTTCCTAACTCCAAATGGTCTTTTGGTTTAAAATTAAATTTAGTTGGCTCCCCCCATTTTCTAACCTCCATATTTCCCTCTTCACCCTTACCGACAGGCACTTGGGCAAGCGGTAGATTGGGAATACGTGAAAGCAAATTATCCAATTTTTCTGTTAGAGGCATTAGCTCTTTTTCCAAGCTGTCTAATTTTTGTTTTATTTCTTTCCCTTTGTCGATATTTTTTTCTTTTGCGGCCTTATTTCTTTCTTCTCGAAGGTTTTGAACTTCAAATTGGAGTTGTCTGGTTTTCTTATCTAACTCAATTATTTCGTTTATATCAACATTAAATCCTTTATCCGCGATGCCTTTTTTTACTTTTTCCGGATTTTCTCTAATAAATTTTATGTCCAACATATTTCGATTATATCACTTGTAATTTCAAAAAGTCTGTACTACTATAGCGGCATCATGACTAAAGAGGGAGAGCATAATACCCCCGTAGAGGAAACCTTTGATAGGCTAGAGCGCCCAGCAGATCTACAAGATAGACAAACTGAAGTCGGCTCATGCAAAGAAGACGGAAATAATTGTTTTAGAAAAAGAGTATTAAAATGGGGACCGCAAAAACAATACCAGAGAAGATATGCACGTTGGCTTCAAAACAATCATTTAATTTAATTCCGAGGTTTCGATAAATCTTTCTTCGACAAATTTTTTATCCAAAGAAAGAATCAACCAAGCCGCTTTTGGTCCATGATCTTTACCAATTAGAGAAATGTAAATTGCAGCAAATGCGTCTTTCCCGTTAAGCCCCAATTCTTTTCCGATCTCGTAAATTCTTGTTTGAAATTCTTCGCCTTCCCATTCTTTATCAAGCTCGCTAGCAATCCTTGTCAAGAAGTTTTTTTGTTCTTTCGATAGCAATTGCACTGACTCCGGAAGTGCCTTTTGCACCGTAAACTTATCTTTCTCCGGGGCAAATTTTTCAACCCAAACTTTTGCATAACTTGCCCATTCTTCAAGACCCTTCTTCTTTATTTCTTCTCCCATGTTTGGCATCTGCACCCATTGGGCCAAAGCCGAAAAACGGATGGTTGGCGGTTTTTGAACCTCCCCTACTTGCGAAAGTTCAAAAGCTCTTGCTAAACTCTCATCTCCATTATTAAAATATGCGTCTGCGGCTTTTTGGTAATCATCGAAAAGAACGGGTATCGCGTCTGTCCCTTCGGGATCGAAGTTGCTTTGTGATTTTATACCTCCCCTTGCAAACAGAAAACGTGCAACTGAAGGAGGAAGAATCTTAACCAAGTCATGCGCTTTAAGACCTAATCCTTTTGAGGAGGACATTTTCTTGCCGCCGATTAAGATAAATTCATAAGGCAGTCTAAAAGGCCGCTCATAATTAAAGACTTCTTCGCACATCGCCATTGCAATGTCGTATGAACCTCCGGCCGAAGCGTGATCTTTCCCTGCTCCTTCAACCGTAATTCCGATTACCTTCCAGTGCGCCGCCCAATCCACTTTCCAAGGAAGTTTTCCTTTTCCTCCGAAAGGAGAAATTTTTCCTTCGTGGCCACAACCTACTGCCCATTTGACAAGATTTTGTTCACATTTATAGGAAACTTTTTCGCCGTCCCAGGCAAAAACTTTGGTCGGTCCGAGTTTTTGACAGTTTTCGCAGATAACTTGGAAAGGCAACCAACCTGCTTCTTTTTTCCGGCTGCCTGACACCTTTTGATAAATATCCTGAATCTTTTCGGCATTATCCAAGGCTTCCCTAATTACATTGTCGAATTTCCCTTGATGATAAAGTTCCCAAGAAGAAAGAATCTCTGCTTCTACTCCTAAGCTTTTTATAGAATCGGTAAAATCACTACCGAATAAGTCTGCCATACTTTTAAATTTAGGATCGGGAGAAGGAGCTAATTTTAAAGGCATTCCTAAATATTTTTCGTGGGTGCCGCGGATTTCCGGCAATAAATCATCTGCCGGATCAAAATCATTAATAACAAAAGTAAAAGTGGCTTTTTGCCCGGCATCTTTAAGCGCCCTAAAAATCATGCTGTGAATTACCGGCCCCATCATTGAACCCACGTGAGAAAAACCCGATGGGGTTTTCATATCATCAACCCAATAAGGTTTATGTTTGCCTGAATCAATAATATCTTTTGCGACTTTATCTGCCCAAAACATAACATTATTCTACACTAAATCATAACTCTATTAAATAAACTGTTATTTAATAAACCGTATTCCCTGCGTCTGGCACAGTACTTTTTATTCTTGGCTCACCAGTAATGGGTGCATCCGGTGAATCATGAGATTGCGGTATATGTTCTGTCGAGCTGCCGGAAACGTAACCGTCTGTTTCTGGCTCAAATGATGGTCCCTCTTGAGGAATTGGTCTACGAGGCAACGCAGAGCTTGAGTCTTCATCTACCTGTTCTGTCATAATAGCTCACCTCCTTTTAATTAAAACTGTCAAAATCATTTGCTGCTAATTTATGCGGATTTTTGGTCAAGCCAGGCTTGCATTTTTTGCCTGGTGTCTTCGGCAAGTTGTTGATAATATTCCCGTTCTTTATCGGGCTCGGGATAAAATGGCTCTAATATCCCAATCTCAAATCCGCTATTTGGATTAAAATACATACAAACAGGCAAAACCGGAGCTGCGACCGCGGCTGCCGATACGAAAGCTCCTGTTTTAAACTCGGCTAAATGATAAGGACCTCCGCCATTTCTCTTACCGGATGTTTCTCCTTCGGAAAATGATACCAACAGCGTATCGGGATGTTCTGCGAAGTGTTCTTTAGTTCTTTCTAAAACTATCGGAAAAGTAGGAACCGGTTTTTGAGTCTCAGGATCTCTTGGTAATTTAGCAGGGTCCGGAACTATAATTGTCCCCGCAGCTTCCTGAATTCTTTTTATTTGCGGGTTATCCACTTCCATATGCCCATCGTATAGTTTATCTCCCAATGCTTTTGCCACCGGCATTACCGGCGCATAAAAAATCGGGAAAGGTTCTATCTGTCTTGATTTACCATTTGGGTCCAGACCTAAATCCCGATATGGAATTAGAGTAAGCTTATAGGCGCTAAAATGATTTACAACTGCCAGAACAGGAGTTCTTTTTTCTAAAGTTGCCAGATGTTCTTCTCCGTCTATTATGTGGGAATTCGTTGCCAAGGAAAGATTTTCTAATAATTGCTGTGTTAGGTCGTGTACCGCTTGGGGATCTTCTAGGACTAATGCTTGTTGGAAATATGCTCTTTGTAATCTATCTACTTCGCCGAACATGTTTCTTCCTAATTCAGTGGAGCGAACGGCATTATCAATTTCCGTTGTGATACGTATTTCGGCCGGATCATCTGCTCTGGGATGTGATGGACGGTCAATACTCATATGCTCTGATGCCACTACCATAGTATATATTATATCTTACTTTAAAAGTTGACTAGTTTACCGAAGAAATTGTGTATGTGATTGTCCCAGCCGGCGCCTCAACTTCAACCTTCTCCCCAACTTTTTTGCCGATTAGGGCTTTCCCAAGAGGTGATTCGTGAGAAATTTTCTTGTCTTTAGGATCTGCTTCCCACTCCCCAACTACCATAAATGTTTCTTTCTTGCCCTTAGTTTCAAGTATTACCCTTGACCCGAGTTTTACGATTTTTGCACCCTTACTATTTCCGTCAATAATAACGGCTTGTTTTAAAATTTCTTCCAATTCATCGATTCTTCCATCGATAAAAGACAGCTCTTCTCTTGCCGCAACGTATTCGGCGTTTTCCGAAAGATCTCCCATGCTTCTTGCCTGGGTAACTCTGGCCAAAACGTCCGGCCTTTTTGTATTGGTCAACTGTTCAAATTCTTCCTTAAGCTCCCGCAAACCTTCCTTTGTCAAATAAATTTTTTTATTGTCCATACTCTTTAAAAACAAAAACCCTCCTTAGAGGGAAAATGAATAATTCATCAAGAATGATAGTCTAATCAACTTCCTTTGTCAATAACCTCTAGTAATACTTAGGCGATTTCCCAGCTTTGGTTAAAAGCTATTTTATTTATATAGCCCAAGTACTTGCGTTATTCCTTGTACAAGAGACGCCGCTGAGTTCTCAGGGGTTTGAGTGCCATTAAGGATTGAATTTATTGTTACTTGCAATAAATCGTTGGCCTGTTTATTTAAAAGGGTGTCGTAAGTTCCGAAAGCAAAATAAGATGACGTCGCATATTTAGCTTGCGAAACAAAAGGATAAACGTTTGAGTCGGGAGTAAATCTAGCCGCCATATTCACTTTTGCATATGGCGTGGCAAAAGATTTTGCTTTTAATTCGGCCGTATATAATTTATCTTCTACGTCTTCTCTAGCTAAATATTTTATAAAAGCAAGCGCTTGATCTTTGTGCGTGGTTTTCGCCGAGACCCCCTCGGCCCAGTAACCGGCTATTGTCGTGTCCTGCCCCGTAAGCTGGGGAACATTAACTACCTTGAAATCAAGAGTTGGATTATAAGCCTTTATCTTCGGGAAATCTCTGGAGTAGCCAAAATACATTGCCAAATTGCCTTTTGAAAAAGCTAAAGTAGAGGAATCCAAACTGCCATCCCAAACATTCGTATTGGGGTTTGTAACAAAAGACGTATAGAAATTTAAAGTATCTTCTATTCTTTTTTCATTCTGCGAGAGATTATTTAAATCAACTCCGTTTTGAACAAAAAGTAATGAGAGGATATCCGGGGCATAATCAACATTATCATATGTCCCTATTGCTGCACCGGCAGTTTTTATTTTGCCCGTCGTATCCTTCACTGTTAATGTCGTCGCATCGGAAGAGAAATCATCCCAATTACTAGGAGGAGCTAACCCCGCGGCTTTAAACATTGAGTTATTAATATATAAAGCAAGCGTATCTATTCCCAATGGCACTCCGTAGACAGAGCCGTTTTTTACTAAATCATTGGTGACAACAGGATAATAAGAAGAAGAAAAATCTTTTACGGAAATAGTTGTTCCAGGTAACGGCAATATGAAATTAGACAATTCGGGGAGCCAACTATTATAAAAACTAAAAACATCCGGACCTCTGCCGTTATTAATTCGGGTAGTTAACCTGTTTTGATAATCTTGTATGTCCTGCTGAACATACTCTACTTTAATATTCGGATTTTCTTTTTCAAACCCAGAAATTACCGCCTGCATCACGCTGCTATCTTCTAAAACTCCCCAGTAGATAAGCACTTCTCCGTTTGCCGAACCGTTTGACGCAGTCTTACTCCTTCCGATGATAAAGACAATCACTAGTATTACTACCAACAACACTGCTAAAATTCCCAGGGCTATCCGTAAGAATTTATTAAGAAGCAACGGCGGTTTTGGGGGAACAGCATAATAAGGAGGCGTTATTGTTTCGTTTTGCCTCGAAAAATCCTCTTGTTCATCAAACTCCGGCATTGGAAGAGTGTTATCGCTTTCCATAGAAAAGGCTATTTATAGTATAATACCAAATATGACACGGTATCAAATAAGGTTATTTTTAATCAGGCGAAAAAAATACCTAAAAAGATACCTGCGTGTCACTTTTTGGTTCCTTACCGGCGCTTTCCTCTCTTTATTTTTTATCTCAAGTTTCGCTTTTTTAGCTTTTCAAAAAGCTTATGAGAATAAAGTTTATCCCGGCGTAATGGTCAATAATGTAAATTTTGGAGGAAAAACCAAAGAGGAAGTTGCCAACTATTTTGCGTCAAAAAATACAACTATTCAAAATGTACAATTCACTCTAACGGGTGAGGATCAAATTGCAACTATTTCCGCCAAGCAAATTGAATTAGGATATGATAAGGATTTGCTATCTACACAGGCTTTCCTTATCGGGAGAAGCCCAAACGTTATTCCAAATCTTTCGTTGATTCTCCAAGCTTACATTAACGGCGTTTATCTCTCGCCGGCTTATTCATTAAGTACGAACGACCTAGTAAATCTTACTCTTCCGTTATCTGTAGCAATTAATAAACAACCCATAAATGCTTTATTCACTTTTGCAAACGGCAGAGTTACGACTTTTAGGCCGTCCGCAAACGGGCAGCAACTGGATGAAAGTTCTCTGGAAAACGAGCTGTTGACAAAAATCCCCTTTGAAATTAATGGTAAAAGAAAACAAAACGTTACGGTTGCAATTCCCATAAAAATACTTACTCCGGATATCACTACCGATAAAGTAAACAATATGGGCATCAAAGAGTTAATCGGAGAAGGCGAATCTCTCTTTTATCATTCTATCCAAGGTAGGATCTTTAACATCGGACTGGCGGCAAGTAGGCTCAACGGAGTACTGGTTGCACCAGGGGAAACGTTTTCATTTGATAAGACTTTAGGCGACGTCTCTGCTTTTACCGGATACCAACAAGCCTACGTAATCCAAAACGGAAAAACTGTCTTAGGGGACGGAGGCGGAGTTTGCCAAGTTTCAACTACACTTTTCCGGGCCATTTTAAATGCCGGCTTACCGGTAGTAGAAAGGCATGCTCATGCTTATCGAGTTGGCTATTACGAAGAAGATTCCCCTCCCGGTCTTGACGCAACTATCTTTGTTCCTACCGTCGACCTTAAATTTAAAAACGATACCGATCATTATATTCTTATCCAAAGTCATGTCGATTATGATAATCTTCAGCTCGTTTTCGACCTTTACGGCGCAAAAGACGGAAGACAAGTTGCGTTAACTACCCCTGTAATTACCAGCCAAACACCTCCACCACCCGATCTGTATCAGGACGACCCAACACTTCCTAAAGGACAAATAAAACAGACTGATTTCTCGGCTTGGGGTGCCAACGTCTACTTTACCCGTCAGGTTACTAAAAATGGCAACGTTATTATTTCCGATAAATTCGTCTCCAACTACCAGCCCTGGCGTGCAATTTACTTGAGGGGAACAATGTAATGAAAAGAATACTAAGTGTTAACGAAGCGATTAAAATAATTAATACGCTAAAAAGAAATCGACAAACAATAGTTTTGGCCGGCGGTTGCTTTGATATTTTACACTTGGGTCATGTTAAATTCCTCGAAACGGCAAAACAAAACGGTGAAGTCTTATTTGTATTTGTCGAAAGCGATAAGGCAGTTAGAAAAATTAAAGGAAAAGGTAGGCCGATTAATACACAGCAAGAAAGAGCTCAAGTTTTATCATCGATCCGAGCAGTAGATTACGTGGTAAAAATTCCTTTTTTAAAAACTAACAAGGAATACGATAATTTAGTAGTAAAATTACAACCGTCTATTCTAGCGGCAGTTAAAGGAAGTGGGCAAATGGAACATAACTTGCGTCAGGCAAAATTAACAGGAGCCAAGATTTTCGAAATTATTGAAAAAATCCCTAATCGATCGACCTCAAAAATTGCCGGAATTATCATTAAAGAAAACCAATTATGAAAAACCTGTCTTTTTTATTATTGGCTGAAATATTTTTGTTGATTTGTTTGATGTTGTTTACTTTCTCTTCACCAAAACCTCCGTACGCAAAGATAGATAATCATAATTTTTCTTTATATCTTGCTACAACTCCCAAGGACCGGGAAACAGGACTAGCAAAATTTAACAAAATTAACGTTGACCAAGGAATGCTGTTTATTTTCCCGGAAGCGGACTATTATTCATTTTGGATGAAGAACATGCTCTTTCCAATCGACATAATTTTTATAAACCAGAATAAAATTGTTGAAATTTTCGAAAACGTTCCCGTCTCTTCCAAAAATCCGCTGCCAATTTATACAGGCAGCACAAAAGCTAATGAAGTTTTGGAAATAAACGCCGGACTTTCGAAAAAATATGGGCTCAAGAAAGGGGATTTTGCAACAACTGTTCTATGACAATCTTAGGAATTGAAACTAGCTGCGATGAAACTTCGGCAGCAATTATTAAAGGTGGCAATCGAAACAGTAAGGTGTCGCTTGTCTCTAACATTATTGCTTCATCGTTAACTCTTCATTCAAAAACCGGAGGAATAATTCCCGAAGTCGCGGCCAGAGAACAAGTCAAATATATTATTCCCGTGATTAAAGAAGCGCTACTTCCCCTAGGCGAAAATTATAAAGATCAAATTGACGCAATTGCCGTAACTTATGGACCGGGACTAATCGGCTCTCTTCTGGTCGGTGTCGAAACCGCTAAAACATTAACCTACGTTTGGAACAAACCGATCATTCCGGTTAACCATTTATTTGGACACGTTTACGCAAACTGGATAAAATCGCAAAAAGAAACCGAAATTATATTCCCGGCGATCGCATTAATTGTGTCAGGCGGGCACACGGACTTAATCTTGATGAAAAATCATGGCCAAATAAAATGGCTTGGCGGAACCAGAGACGATGCTGCCGGTGAAGCGTTTGATAAGGTCGGAAGAATCTTGGGCCTTCCTTACCCCGCAGGCCCGCAGATTGAAAAATTAGCTCTTGAAGTAAACGAAGACATTTATAAGTTCCCCCGTCCCCTAGTTGATTCCGGCGACTTTGACTTTTCCTTTTCGGGGTTAAAGACTGCTGTTTTAAGAGAAGTTCAAAAACAGAAAATACTGACTGAAACGGATGTGAAGAATTTAAGTTTCTCCTTACAGCAAGCGATTCTTGATGTACTCGTCAAGAAAACATTCTCGGCAGCCGAAAAATATGCTGTAAAATCGATTCTTTTAGGTGGTGGCGTTGCTGCCAATCAAGCTTTAAAACAACGTTTTGAATTTGAAGTAAAAAACCGCAATCTAAAAGCTAATCTGTTTGTTCCGGAAAAGAAATTGTGTACAGATAATGCCGCGATGATTGCCGCAGCCGCGTTTTATAACTACAAAGAAATTAATTGGCGTAAACTTATCGCCGACCCCGAACTTTACTTTGATTAAAGAAAAATTCTGCTACTATTAAATAAATGCGCGAACTTAACAAAATCTACCTGATGCATTTTTTTGCGGGTTTATCAAATGCCGCTTCAGTAACCTTTACGCTTTATTTTCTATCCCACGGACTAACTCAATTTCAAATCGGCCAACTCTTTGGGTTTTTCATGATTTGCCTGGCAATCTTTAACATTCCAACGGGTGGGATTGCGGACATCTTCGGACATAAAACGTCTGTAGCAATCGGTTTATTCTTTCAAGCGACAAGCTTTCTTTTGTTTTTTCTCTACCCAAATTATTACGGCTTTTTACTGGGAATGCTTTCCAACGGCATTGGACTCGCATTTCAAGCGGGGGCATTATCTTCACTTATATACGAACTCCTCCATAAAGAAAACTTACATGAAAATTTTCAGAAAGTTTACGGAAGAGCAAATGGATATTATTTAGTCGCAGCTATGATTGGTAGTCCCATTGGTTCTCTAATTTACAAATTCTATCCCGGGTTTCCATATCTTCTTTCATTTTTATTTTTTCTTCTCGCAACGATAGCAGTCCTATTTATAAAATGGGAGTTTAGGAAAAAACCTTATACCTTTAAGTACTATTTTGGGACTCTTGTTGATGGCGTTAGTCTCACGGTGAGAAACCGAATTTTGATGGCAACCGTGATTATGGGTACAGCATTAACAGTTAATCGCTTAGTCTTTAATCAAAATATCAGTCAGCCTTATCAACTAAGCGTTGGTATTGACGTTGCATATATCGGACTTATCGCCGCTGCGGTTGCTGGCGTTCAAGCACTCATCTATATTAACGCTTACAAAATCACAAAAACAATCGGCGAGAATCTTTCTTTACTTCTAATCATCGCTGTTCCAAGTTTTTCGATAATCGCCCTAAGCTTTATAAACACCTTGATTGCAATCCCAATTATTTTGATCTTTTACACAGGGCATGCTTTTCGAGACCCCCTGTTTTCCCATATCTCTCAAAAAGAAGTAGAACCAGATAAAAGAAGCACGATGGCTTCGACAACTAGTTTTTTAATGGCCGTTTTTGGTGCTATGATGCTTCCCTATTGGGGAAAAGGAGTAGATATCTTTGGAATCCACAACATTCTCTACGTCCTGGGGGTATTTACTTTTCTAATTGGTATCGTCGGGCTAATAATATTTTCGACAAAACGAACAGATTAATAACGGTAAATTTTCTGCGATAATGCTAAAATAGTAATATGCAAACGGAACTGCTCATCATCTTAGGCGTAATCGTAACCGGCTTCATAGCGATAACTTATTTTCTGAATAAAAAACTCTCTCAACAAAAACCGGATCAGGCACTTTTGGAATGGCTTAAAACAATGCAGTCGACTATCAACGACTCTTCGACACAAACCGTCCGGACTTTACAGGAAAACACCAAACAGTTAAATGAAAGGCTTGATACGGCGGCAAGAGTTATTAGGGATGTTGAAAAAGAAGTCGGGCAGATGTCGGAAATCGGCAGGAACATGCGAGAACTCCAGGATTTTTTGAAAAGCCCCAAACTAAGAGGCAATATCGGGGAACAGGTTTTAAAAGACCTGATCTCCCAAATGTTCCCAAAAAATAGTTTCCATTTGCAATATGAATTTAAGTCGGGTGAAAAAGTTGATGCAGCAATTAAAACCGATGCCGGAATTTTGCCAATCGACTCGAAATTCCCGATGGAAAATTACCAGAAAATGGTAAAAGCCGCTAATCCTCAAGAAAAAGAGGGATTTGAGAAAGAATTCGTTAAGGATGTCCGAAAACACATCGATGCAATTTCTAAAAAATATATTTTGCCATCGGAGGGAACAATGGATTTTGCTTTAATGTATATTCCCAGTGAATCGGTTTATTACGAAGTGGTGAATCAAACCGACGTTATTGATTACGCAAGACGTGCAAGAGTTTACATGGTCTCTCCTTCCACACTCTACGCACATCTGCAAACAATTCTTCTTTCTTTTGAAGGCAAAAAAATCGAAAGCAAATCCAAAGAATTATTTACGCTTTTAAGAAGCATGCAAATTGATTATGAAAAAATTGACGAAAATATGTCTGTTTTAGGTAAACATATTAATAATGCTTATTCACAATTCGGAAACGTTTCTTCCGGAATTTCTAATTTAGGACAAAAATTGAATACAACTAAAACTTTGGAGGAAAAACAAAAACAATTAGAATAACCCGCCTAAACTTGCCGTTAATCTTTCTGTTCTATTCGAACACGATTCACGGAGCGTTTTAGCGGCGGGCAAGAAGGAGGTGAAAAATGAAAAAAAGATTTATATTTGGGTTTTTAACCATTATCGTTCTCTGTTTGATACTGGGTGTTATTTTTGTCGGTTCAACGAAAGTTAATTTAAATAGATTAGGCAATAATCCGACAGCCGTTGCTACCCCGACACCAAAAGCTGCAGCGGTAGCAATTGTTACTCTAACCGGCAACGGGTTTACGCCAAGCAACTTAAAAATTGAAACCGGGACAAGAATAGTTTTTCTAAATACCAGCGGAACGGATGCAACTGTAAATTCCGACCCATATCCTTATAATACGAAATGGCTCTTTTTAAACTTAGGTTCTTTTGCTAACGATTCTTCTGTAAGCACTATCTTTAACAAGGCGGGAATTTACACTTACCATAACGATCTAAAACCGGACCAAAAAGGGATTGTTACTGTTAAGTAGGCCTATTCTTTATGGTACAATACCTGCATGAAACAGGGCTTAAAACTTGATCCGCAACAAGTCAAAGCCGTAAACCATGCACGAGGTCCTCTTTTGATTGTTGCGGGGGCAGGGACAGGAAAGACTACTGTCGTTACGGAAAGAATTAAAAAATTAATCTTAGAAAGAAAAGTTCCTTCGACAAAGATTTTAGCTCTTACTTTTACTGAAAAAGCCGCAGCGGAAATGGAAGAGAGAGTCGATGTTGCCCTCCCTTATGGATATACTCAAATGTGGATTTCTACCTTTCATTCCTTTTGCGACCGTATTTTAAGAACTGAAGCAATCCATATCGGACTAAATCCCTCGTATAGGTTAATGACCGAAGCCGAAACTTTACTTTTTTTACGGTCTAACCTTTTTAAATTTAAACTCAAATATTTCCGTCCCTTAGGAAATCCGAATAAATTTCTTGAGGCATTAATTCAACATTTTTCAAGGCTCAAAGATGAAGATGTTACGCCGCAAGAATATTTACGCATGGCAAAAAGAACAAAGGCCGTCAATGCCGACTCTAAAGAGGAAAAAGAACAGTATTTGGAACTCGCCAATGCCTTCCAAACTTACGAAGATTTAAAGATTAAAGAAAGTGTAATGGATTTTGCCGATTTAATTTCCAACACTTTAAAATTATTCCGCACCAGAAAAAGAATTCTTGAGAATTACCAAAAGCAATTTGAATATATTTTAGTAGACGAATTCCAAGACACTAACTACGCGCAAAATGAGCTGGCTGTTTTACTTGCCGGAAAAAAACAAAATCTAACCGTTGTCGGAGACGACGACCAATCGATCTATAGATTCCGCGGCAGTTCGATTTCGAATATGATCCAATTTCGAAAGCGTTTCCCAAAAGCTAAAATCATTTCCTTAATTAATAACTACCGCTCCACTAAAGAAATTTTAAACAAATCTTACGACTTAATTCAATTCAATAATCCAGACCGGCTGGAAATTAAAGAAAGAATAAATAAAAAATTGATTTCGACAAGAAAAGTTAAAGGGGGAAATGTTGAATTTATTTTCAAAGACCGGGTGGAGAACGAAGCCGATGAGATAGCAAAGAAAATTAGACAGCTTACTAAGAAAAAATACCAATATAAAGACGTTGCAATTCTAGTCAGAGCAAATAACTATTCTGAAAATTTTATCAGGGCTTTCCAAAGAAATAAAATTCCTTTCCAATTTTTGGGTCCGGGGAGATTGTTTCATCAGGAAGAAATAAAAGATTTAATTTCCTATTTAAAGGTACTCTATAACTTTGAAGATTCCCCTTCTTTATACCGGGTTTTAAATATACCTATTTTTAATCTTGACGGCGTTGAGATTGCGGGGATTTTAAATTTTGCAAAAAAGAGAAATTACACTCTTTTTGAAGCTTTAGAAAATATTAATGAGATTACTTTACGGGAAGATACAAAAGAAAAAATAATTTACATCGTCAAAATGATCCGAAGACACCTTAATTTAATTCCCAAAGAAACAGCCGGACAGATCGTCTATTATTTCCTAAACGACAGCGGAATTTTAAGAAAAATAATGAACGCCAAAAGCGAAAAGGACGAAATAACCGCCAAAAATTACGCAAAGTTTTTTGACAAACTAAAAATCTATGAAACAGAACACACAACGGCTACAGTTTATGACGTTGTTGATTGGATCGACCTTGCAATGGAAATGGGAGAAAGTCCGCTAGCGGCAGACCTTGATTGGTCGGAAAATAATGCCGTCAATATTTTAACCGTCCATTCAAGTAAAGGGCTAGAATTCCCAATAGTATTTTTAGTCAATTTGGTTTCGCAACGATTCCCTTCAAGAGAAAGACACGAAAAAATACCAATCCCTAACAGCTTAATAAAAGAGATTTTACCTATCGGAGATTACCATTTAGAAGAAGAAAGAAGACTTTTTTATGTCGGCATGACACGAGCTAAAGATCTGTTATTCTTGACTGCTTCCAGTTTCTACGGAGAAGGGAAAAGGGAAAGAAAAATCTCTCCGTTTATTTATGAGGCATTAGGTGAAGAAAAAGTAAGCAAAATTTTAGAAGACAGCAAATCGATTAGATTTGCTGGCCCCCAGTTTTTGGAAGGATGGGGAGCAAAACCGGAAGATGAGAAAAAGGGAAAACCGTCAAAGGGAATTTCTTATCTTTCTTACACGCAAATGCAAACTTTTGACATTTGTCCTTTGCATTATAAATTAAAATACATTTTAAAGATCCCCTCCCCTCCAAATTTTTCGCAAAGTTTTGGAATTAGTGTCCATGCGGCACTTCACGATATTGTGCAAATGGTTATCGACAAACAAAAAATTAATCAAAATAAAATCTCTCAAATCATTAGTAAACATTGGATCAACGAAGGCTATTTAAGTAAAACCCATGAGCGCATCTCTTTTGAAAGGGCTAAAAAAATAATTCTCAACTATTACGAAAAAACTCTTAAGGGTAAAATTTCTCCACTGGCGTTGGAACTACCGTTTAATTTTACTTTAAAAGAATTGAAACTCGCAGGCATTATGGATCGGGTTGATTCACTCGATGATAAAACCATCGAAATTATCGATTATAAAACAGGTGAAAACTTGCCGACGCAAAAAGAGGCTGACGAAAACCTACAACTTAGTTTCTACGCATTGGCTGCTATAAAAACAAAAGATAAAATTTTTGATAAAAAAATTAAGGACATTAAATTATCTCTTTTCTATTTGGATAAAGACGTCAAAATAACTACCACCAGGAATAGAGAGCAATTAAAACAGACCGAAGTGGAAATCCTCAAAAAGGCCAAACAGATTTCCGAAAGTGACTTTAGATGTAGTCAATCCATGCTTTGTCAGAACTGCGAATATAAGATCCTCTGTCAAGCTTAAAATTGGACATTTTACCCCCGATTTGCTAGAATTTACCCCGGCCTTAGGAAGAAGAGTTGCTACTCGCCGATAAGGCGAGAGGAAAGTCCAGACAGGTGTAAGGACGGGGACGGGGCATAAGCTCCGACTAGTAATAGATGGTTTCTAAGTCTTCACTCGCAGATAAGACTTAGAACAGATTCCGATTACGGGATCTGAGAGCAACAGAGACGAGCGAGAGTGAAACGGGCAATCCCACCTGCTGTAACCTTCGAATAATGCGTTATTACCGGCCTTACGGGAGCATTGAAGCAAGGGCATCCCGGTTAATACGGGACGAAACGACCAATTATCGTATCGAGATAGATTGCAACTAAAACAGAATCTGGCTTACCATCTTCCTGAGGCTTTTTATTTTAACGAGGACTCTCTGTTTACTTTATCCAAAGAATATTCAAAAATAATCTTAATAATTCCGGCAATCGGAACCGCTAAAATCAACCCCATAATTCCCGCGATATGCTCTCCGGCAATAACCGAAAAAAGGATTACTAACGGATGCAGTTTTGTTATTTTGCCCATTATATACGGATTAACTACGTAATCTTGGAACTGTCTTAAGATAAAATAAATCCCGATGATGATTAGCCCGATCTGGACCGGCGGAAGATTAAAATTAGACGACCCGGTCAAAAGTGCCACGATTACGGCAACACTGGTGGCGACAATCGGCCCTATAATTGGGACTATTTCGGCTATTCCCGAAAATACCGCTAAGATAAGCGAGAACCGTATCCCTAAAATTGAAAGCGCTAAAAATAAAACCGAAGCTACAAATAAAACTATAAAAATTTGTCCTCTTAAATAACTGCCTAAAACGGCATTCATTCTTCTAATCAAAATATCTGCTTCTATCCGGTAATCTTTCGGAATAAAATTCAAAGCCTTATCAAACATCGACCGGCCTTCTTTAAGAAAATAAAACGCGGCAAAAAGGAAAATGATAAAGCTTAAAATTCGCGAGAAGGCTTTGGGTAAAAATCCGGCCATTGACACAAACGAAAAACTTTGTGGATTCTCGATTGTTTGCAAAGCATCGTTAACGGTCGGTTTTGCCCATGCGGGAAGATTATTCGCTTGTACTTGCGCGGTAGCAGTAATAATATGCGCTTGGCGGGTTAACTCTACCGATTCATCAACAATTCTTCCGCTGAAAGCAACCCATAAAGAAACTACCGCCGAAATAATGATTAGATAAATTATGATTACCGAAATTGTACGCGGAAGTTTGATTTTATGACTGAAGAAATTAACCACCGGGTTAAAAATATAAGCAAAAATAGCGGCGAAAACAAACGGAGTGAGTACTGCACGCTCGATATACAGAAACCAAAGAACTAACAATCCAACAATTATAAAGAACGCCGTTCTAAGCCTTATAGTCATAAGCGTATTATAACATCTATCTGATTGCTTTTTTCAAACTTTTGCCCGGTGTAAAACCCGGTGCCTTTCGTGCTTGAATTGTAATCTTTTCTCCGGTTTTTGGATTTCTTCCGGGTCTTGCGGCTCTTCTTCTTACGGAGAATGTTCCAAACCCGGTAATGACTACTTTTTCTTCCCTTTTAAGCGCGTCTCTTATACCATTTAAAAATGCTGTAACCGATTCTCTTGCGGCTTTATTGGTAAGATTTGATTTCTTGGCAACTAATTCTACTAGATCTTTTTTTGTCAAAGTTATCACCTCCTTAAAGATTCGAATACATTAACAATACAAGCTAAACTAAAACTTGTCAAGGAGTATTCTTACAATAATTTTATGAAGAAAATTCGGAAGAGACTGCTCGGAATTCTCGGATGGCGGTAATTTTTATTTCTCCGGGAACTGCCTGCGATTTAACTACTTCGTCTCTAATCTTTTGCGCAACTACTGTTGTTTGCGCATCATCCAATTTGCCGGGGTCGATGATGACTCTTAATTCTCTTCCCGCTTCAAACGCATACGCATCTTCGACTCCTTCATATTTTTTGGCGATGTCTTCCATGTCAGTTAAGCGTTTTCCGTATTCTTCGACATCTTCATATCTCGCCCCCGGTCTGGCTCCGGAAATCTGGTCGGCAATATGTACTATTACCGATTCCACCGATGAAAAAGGTTTGTCCTCATGGTGCTCGGCAACGCAGTTTACAATTGCTTCCGGAAGACTGTGTTTTTTCAAAAGTTCTACTCCCAGTTGCACGTGGCTTCCTTCACCTTCCAACACTTTTCCGATATCGTGGAATAAACAACCGATTCTAACGATATTGGCATCGGCACCGATTTCCTGAGCAATGTGTACGCCGATTTTTACGTCCTCCAAAGTATGAACCACTAAATTCTGTCCAAAAGATGTCCTGAACTTAAATCTGCCTAAAATTGAAATTAATTCGGGCGAAAGGTTAAATACGCCGGCTTCGTGTGCCAGTCTTTCGCCTTCTTCGAACATTACTTTTTCAACTTCTTTTTTTGTTTGCTCGACTAGCTCTTCAATCCTAAACGGCTGAATTCTGGTGTCTTTAATTAATTTTTCCAGCGAACGCTTGGCAATTTCTCTTCGCACCTGGTCAAAAGAAGACAGTCTGATTATTCCTTCTTCGTCCAAGTCAACGTCAACTCCGGTTGCCTGTTCAAAAGCACGGATATTTCTTCCTTCTTTTCCGATAATTCTGCCCTTTAATTCTTCGTCGGGAATTCTCACTACCGAAACCGTATATTCGGCGATATAATTCAAAGCGCCAAAACGCATACTGTCGACTAAAACTTCCTGGGCTTTTTTATCGGCGGTGGCTTTGGCTTCGTCTTCTCTGTCTTTAATAATTTTTGCTGCCGCTTTGGCCTCGTCCATTTCGAGTTGGTCTAAAAGCGCTTTTTTGGCTTCCTCAGCGGTTAGTCCGGACGCCTTTTCCAGCTTTTCTTCGTATCTGTCTTTTAATTCTTGAAGTTTTTGTCTTTCCTGTTCTAATTTTTCTTCTCTTTCGAGTAGTTTTTTCTCTAATGCGATTAGATCTTGATTATCTTGTGCCATAATTTCGTAGACAAAAGGAGAAAGGCTTATTTAAAAGCCATTAATTTATGAAGTAAAATGGTCAATAATCTCTTCATACCTTTTATCTTAGAGCTATTATACTATTTCTGAAAGGACGTCGTCAATGCTTTTGCGGATAATTCCCCAGTCAAAACCTTTGCTCGCCAAGAATCTTCCTAGTTTTTCTTTTGTCTTTTGTTTGTCTTCTTTATTGGAAATGCTTCTTAATTTTTTTTCGGCCAGTTTTTTGGCGGTTTCCAAATCGTTAGGCGTTTCTATTTCCGAATTTTCGATCAGCTCGCTACTAATTCCTTTTTGTTTTAATTCGAATTTAATTGTCCACCAGGATTTTGGTTTAATCCTTGTGCGCTGTTCAATCCACCATTTAGTAAATTCAAAATCGTCAACGAACTTATATTCCTTAAGCTTAGCAATAATTTTTTGGGAGACTTCTTCACTGACTTTTTTCTTTGCGAGGTAATCCCTTATTTCTTTTTCACTTCTTGGCCTAAAGGATAAAAAATGCAGGCACTTGTTATAAAACTTTTCAAAATCCATTAAAGATTATTCTTCTGTTTCTTTTTCTTGCGCTTCCACTCCCACTTCAACGGGAGTTGGCGAGGATTTGCTTTTAACCATTATTTCTTCCACGATCTTTTTGGCCAGATCCGGTTTTTGTTTTAAGAAAAGCATGGCAGAAGTTTTGCCTTGGCCCAACATTTCTTCGCCGTACTTAAAAAATGCTCCAGATTTTTGGATTATTCCCATGTCTACGCCAACATCCATGATTCCGCCCTCTCTACTAATTCCCGTATCAGCCATCACATCAAACTCCGCAATCCTAAACGGCGCAGAAACTTTATTTTTAACTATTTTTACTCTATGCCTTGAACCAACTACCCTATCTCCTTCTTTTAACGATTCAATTTTCCGAACGTCCATGCGAACCGACGAGTAAAATTTCAAAGCCAAACCGCCGGTAGTGGTTTCCGGGTTTCCAAACATCACGCCGATTTTTTGCCTCAACTGGTTAGTAAAAATAACTACTGTTTTTGATTTGGAAATAACCGCCGTTAGCTTTCTTAGGGCCTGAGACATTAATCTTGCCTGAAGACCCATCGACGCATCGCCCATGTCGCCTTCGATTTCGGCCCTTGGAACGAGTGCCGCCACCGAATCGATAACCAAAACGTCAACTCCACCTGAGCGAATCAAACTTTCGGCAATTTCCAAAGCCTGTTCGCCGGTATCCGGCTGGGAAATTAATAGGTCTTCCAGTTTTATGCCGATTCGTTCCGCCCATAACGGATCAAGCGCATGTTCGGCATCAATGAACGCCGCAATACCGTTATGTTTTTGGGCTTGCGCAATAATTGAAAGACAAATCGTGGTTTTGCCCGAAGCCTCGGGACCGTAGATCTCGATGATTCTCCCTCTTGGCACTCCCCCTACCCCGAGTGCTAAGTCTAAGGGAAGACAGCCTGTGGAGATAACCGAGATATCAAATTTTTGAGCGGTATCGCCAAAGCGCATAATGCTTCCCCGACCGTACTGTTTTTCGATTTGCTCCATTGCCAATTTGACCGCTTCCATTTTTTGCGAACCTTCGGAGGGTTCTTTTGAAGTTTTGTGTGAATCGGAATTAGCTTTCGCCATAAAGTTATTTTAGCGTTTTTATAGGATATTTCAAGAGGTCAATATAGGTCAGATCTGGCCGAGTGGTATAATCCAAATAGAATGTTTTTTAACGCCCACGTTTATTTCGCCAAAAGAATTGATAAAAATTTAAACTCTTTAAAAGTTTTAGGCAGCATGTTTCCCGATTTTGCTAAAACCGGCTTAATTACTTGGGATGACTTGCATAAGAGACAGCCAATTTTGGATTTTTCCGCGTTTGTAGATCAAACGGCACCTGAATTTAAACCTTTTGTCCAAGGAATTATTTATCACAACAATTTAGACTACACCAGCCATTTTGAATACAAAAATGAAAAACCTGGCTACGCTTATACCAACATTACTACAGAGCTTTTTGAACTTGCCAGACAAGCGCTTAAAATCGAAGATCAACGCGTAAGAGTTTCTTGCCACAATTTAATCGAGGCAAGCGTTGATTATCATCTTTTGAAAAAAACTTTGGGAACTGTAGAACTTATAAAGCAATCTTCAAAAGAAGTGAATCGCGAAAAATTAACAGAGTTGATATCAACTTATTTTAAAAAAGACAAAGAGACAATGGCAAAAGGGATTGACGAATTTTTCGAGTTTGTAATAGGATATGACTTGAGAAGTTTCGAAGAATGGGTCAGACTTTTTGTTGATTTGAACAAATCCTATTTAAACATTGTTGTCAGCGAAGAAGATACAAGAAAATTATTGGAATTGTCGTTTGGTTTAACCAAAGATACTTGGGAAGAATATTTGTTGACTTCAATTTCTTCGTTTAACAACGACGTCAAAGACAATGATTAGTGTCGGGGTGCTGAGAATTGAACTCAGCCCACACGCACCCCATGCGCGCATTCTACCGATAAACTACACCCCGTAAGTATTTGAATTATAGCAGAAAAATTATTCCGTGGTTATATCAGCGTTTGTTGACATATGCGCACTCTCAATGTTAATATCCCGTCATGGCTTGGCGAACTATCGAAGCTCCCGTAACATGGAAAGAAACGCGAGTGGTAAACGACGGAGTTATTGCTTCCTTTGGAGACGTTTCCGTTCAGGGAAGAAGATGGGAAATGGAAGATACCCACATTATTCTTCCTAATTTCCGCGGCAGTGAATTTTTTGCCGGAGTTTATGACGGACACTATGGAAGACAAGTAGCAGATTATGCCGCCGCCAGTCTTCATAGAATATTACGTTCTAATCTTAACAAAGGAATTCTTCCCCAACCAGCACTGCGGCAAGCTTTTTTAGAAACAGACAGCCAAATAAAAAAACTTGAAATCCCCGAAGGAGCTACTACCGTTACCGCTTACATAAAAGATAGAACTTTGTATGTTGCCAACGCCGGAGATGCAAGAGCGGTTTTGGGAAGAAAAAATGGGGTTTTAAGACTTTCACATGATCATAAACCAGATAATCCAGAAGAAAGAAAACGCATTGAGTCACTAGGCGGAATAGTAGGCCGAAGAGATTCATGGGATGTCCCAAGAGTTAACCTTAAACTTGCACCGTCCAGATCTTTGGGAGACCATTTTTTTGATGAGCAGTTTTTGGGAGTAGATTTAATAACGGCCGAGCCGTATATTACCGAAACTCAACTGGAAGAAGGAGACGACGTTTTAATTCTTGCCTGTGACGGAGTTTGGGACGTGCTAACAGATGAAGAGGCAGTTGATATTGTAAGAAAAACAAGAAAACCAAAAACTAAAAGCAAACTAGAACTGGCGGGTTCGATGGAAATCTGGAATTTTGCAACAGTCAATGCTACTAAACTAACTGAGGAAGCGGCAGTAAAGTTAAAAGACGAAGCTTTGGAAAAAGGAAGCACGGACAACATTACTGCAATTGTTATTAAACTATCCGTTTAAATAAAAACTATTCCGTGGTTACACCAGCGAACTCGGGGGCGTCGGCTTCCGCTTCCTGTTTTGTCGCCCTGACAATTCCGTCCTTATGGTGTGGTGGGGCATAGATAGTGTAAAGTTTTAACTCTTCTGTTTGCGAAGTATTAATAACGTTATGCCTTGAACCCTGCGGAACAATCACCGCATCACCGTCACCGACCACATATTCTGTTTCATCAATAACTACTTTCCCTTCCCCTTTTTCAAAGCGGAAAAACTGATCGTTTCCTTCATGGACTTCCGCGCCTATTTCTTCCCCGGGTTTTAAAGACATTAAAACCAACTGACAGTTATGAGCGGTATATAAAACGTGGCGAAAATTCGTATTCTCCAAAGTTAACTTTTCAATGTTGTCTTTGTAGCCTTTTTTCATTACCTATCTAGTATAGAGAATTTTTGAGGAAAAATCAAATATCCATTCCGCCGCCATAAATTTTTACAGCAGCTACTCGTTGCTGGAAAGTTCCGGTATCATCTATCTTGTCTGAAACTGCTGCAATCTGTAAATTCAACAAATCTCCCTGACGCTTGTATCTTCTTGATGCAAATTCCGCTCCCGCTCCGCCCGCCGCTCCGGCGGCGAAGATCGTTCCTCCAAATACTTCGACAATTGGAACAGGAGGATCCTCAGGGCTATTATTTCTTAAAGGATATATTCCCATTATCCCGGCTCCAGCAATAACCGCAGTCACACCGACCCACGCTAATCTTCCCGTTGTTATCTCGCGCTTATGCGCTTTTTCTTGACGATGTTTAAGAGCGTCAAATAAAACGTGGATGCCTCCCCGTGATTTTATAGTTTCTCTTCGTCTTGTTACTGTTCTAAGAGCGATATATTCATCATTGACGCCAGAACCTTCCAAGATGGTAATTTTAGGGATAAGATCCGCTGGCGGAATGTCTACTATTCTTGGGTCTTTATCTGGCATAATGAAACCGATTATAGGACTACATTTTTTATATGTCAACCATGATTTTATCTTTCTAAAATGGTAAAATAAGGATTATAAATGTACGATTTAAAGCAGTTTAAGGAAAAATTCGACCCTGTCCTGAATCAATACCTCAACGAGGAGTTAAATAAATTTAATAGTAACACTACCGACCCGCTTATTAAGGAATTTTCTTCTCATGCCAAAGATTTGTTGATGGCTGCCGGCAAAAGGGTCAGACCTTACATCGCTTATATTATGTATTGCGCTGCCGGAGGAAAAGAAGAAGAAAAAAAAGCGCTGGAATTTTTTGTTAGCTTGGAGATCTTCCACATGTTTTGTTTGGTCCACGACGACATTATGGACAAAGCCAATTTAAGACACGGCGTTAAAACCGAGCATGAATTTGTAACCGAAAAACTGCAGCAAGGCGGACGTGTCGGCAATATTAAACACGTCGGAGTTTCACAAGGGATTTTGGTTGGCGATTTGCTTTTTGCTTGGGCTTCCAAATTCTTTACCGACTGCCGAAACTTTGAAATTGGGAATATAAACACCGCCAAAGATATTTTTTACAAAATGGTCGATGAGGTAATTTTAGGACAGATGATCGATATCGATTTAACCAGTAGAGTTGATCCGGACTTGCAGCTGATCAACGAAAAAACCAGATTAAAAACCTCCCGCTACAGTTTTGTTAGGCCAATGCAGATCGGCGCCAGCTTAGCTGATCCGGATAACGGATTTGCAGATTTTTGCGAAGATTTCGGCACTAAAGTCGGGGTTGCCTTCCAAACCCAGGATGATTATTTGGATATTATGGGAGACTACAAACTTTTGCATAAAAACATTCTTGGCGACGTTTGCGATCACCAGCCGACATTTTTTACAAATTACGTTTTTACTCATGGCAGCGACGCCGAAAAGGATTATTTGAATCAGGTCTTCGGAAAAGAAATGAATGATGAGCAAAGAAGCAAGGTTAAAAAAATATTTATTGGGTCCTGCGCAATCGCCGAAGGCCAAAAACTAATCGCGGAAAATTATAATCAGGCAAAAACTTTGCTTGGGAAAGCGGATTTGGGCAAAGAATACAAACAAAAACTTAGTGAGCTTATAAGTTTAGTCGAAAACCGCCAAAGTTAGCTTTTATGACGAAGAAACAAAAAGACTGGAACGCCCTAAAAAGAAAAGTTGATCACATGGGAGACCGTTTAGGAAAAGGTATTGACGAAGGAATAAAAGAAACGGTGGTTACATTTAATTTACTTGGTTTGAATACGACTGCTTCTTGCGAAGGTCATCCGGGAAGAGAAAAACGAGCAGTACCAAGCCCATGGGTAGATGTTGAAGCTACAAATAAACCGGAAACAAGATGGGTAGACGAAGAGCAAATTTGGGAAAGCACCGCCAAAAAATACGCAGTTTCCGTAGAAGATGTAAAGACGTGGAAAACCAGAAAGATTTCGCTTGAAGCTTTTAATGAAATGGAGAAAAAAGGAGAAACTAAAGAATTTGGGAAATGGCTTAAGCAAACTAGACTACTACGACAAAAACTACAAAAGTATTTGGATGAATTCTATAAAGACAGGCAGGCTTTGCCGGAGTTTAAATTATGCGTATCTCCTTTTGATGTAGCAACTTTTAGGGTAGAAGGCGGAAGGCTGATTTATTTTGGTCCAAAAAAGAATTGGGATTATCCGAAAAACAAAGATGAAGAAAAAGCTTGGGACTCCATTCTTAAAAAAAGACAAACGGAAATGACGGCTTTTACGGATTTTCTGAAGAATAAATATTTTCAAAGTTAGCTGGGGTTGTGGATTTGGGGCACCGGGAAGTTTGTTTTTTCGTCTGCTACCACAAGCTCTCCTTTTTCAGATCCTCTTTCGGTGAAAAAACCAATTACGCCTTCCATTTGCTCCTGAGTGGCCGAAGCACTACCGATAATTCCTACCATCCGTCTGCCGAAAAAATGTTCCGGTTTTAGTTCATCTCTGGTATTAACGACAAATACCCGACCGTTTTCCAATGCCCTATCCGCTAAGCTTCTGGTATTAGAGCTTGTTTGCCAATCCCCAACAATAACGGTAATATCGGCGCTGACCGATTTGGCAGCTAATTGCCTGTTTCTGGTTGCCGGACAAAGATCGGTTTTTGGCCGCATTTTAAGTGCTGGATATTTATCTCGCAATTTTTCCGCTATGGCCGCAACGCTGTCGGCATTATGCGTTGTCTGGCAGGCAAAACCGACTTTTTCCGGATCCGAAACATCTAGCACTAACGCCTCTTCAAGCGAGGTAACCAAAACCGTGTCTCCGGCGGATAAAGCGGCCCTGGTTTCCGGATGAAGATTACCGGCTTTATCTTTTTGACCGTAATAAATAGTGATTATTCCCGCTTCGGTATTAGCAGCAATCTCCGATTTGACACTGGTAACATAAGGGCATTCCGTCAATAGATATGTATCGCCGTTTTGCTCTGCCTCTTCGACGTCTTGGGCCGTGTGTCCGTGAGGGCCAAAAGCAACCTTAACGCCTTTGGGAACTTGGGCAATACTGTCGACAAAGACAACTCCCTGATCCTTAAATTGTTGGATTACAACCGGGTTATGCGCCGGCTCTCCTACTGAATATTGAGGATGAAACTGCGTGTAGGCTTTAATTGCTCTTTCCACGCCGCCACAACAACCGCCCGGTCTTCCGATGACTACATCAGGCCAACTTCTTGAATCTCTTTCTGCTGCACTTTCCATAGAGCGTTTATTATAACTTGGGAGACAAACAAAAGCAAGCTAAAAAGTTGACTTTCAGCCTCAAATCAACTAGGATCAGTTGACGCTTATGAACTATTACAAACAAAAGCAATTTATTGCCAAAATTGACAGAAAAGGAAACATTATTGGCAAGATCGAGAAATGGGAAGCGCACCGCAAAGGCGTTTTACATAAAGCTTTAACCGTGGCGATTATTTATAAAGGACAATATATTTTGCAGCATCGAAAACACCCGGCTTTTGACGGCGTTTTGGATTTAACTTCGTCCTCACACCAAATTTACATTAATAACAAATTGCAGACCACCGAAGAGGCAACTTATGAATGTTTAAAACGGGAGTGGGGACTTTCCAAAAAAGATTTTATCGGGAAGTTAAGAAACGACGGCGCCATTTATTACAAAGCCAGAGATTTAAAAAGTGGATTTACGGAACACGAAGTTTGCGAAATGCTGACTATTAAAATCAAGAAACTGCCGACGCCTGATTTTGATTATGCTTACGGTTTTTCGTTAGTTACTAAAAAGCAATTATTAGATAAAAGGGGAAGAATCTATGGCAGTCTTGCCCCCTGGGTAAAAAAAATGTTGCACAAGCTCAGCTAAATTGACTTGGAACTGGGGTTATTTTATAATTTACGCATGGCTAATTCTGACAATATTTCACAACAAACCATTTTTGAGCTTTACCCTAAGCTTTTAGAGCTAGGAGATCAAGGCAAGCTGCCTAAGCACGTGGCTATAATTCTTGACGGTAACAGACGTTGGGCGAGGCGGACTTTCGGCGATAATGTCAAAGCAATTTTAGGACACGAAAAAGGCATGAACCGGACAGTTGAAATTTTAAGAAAACTAAAAGAATTAAAATCAATTAAATATATTACACTTTACGCTTTTTCAACTGAAAACTGGACCAGGTCCCAAGAAGAAGTGAATGATTTAATGAATCTCTTTACAACTGCTGTTCCAAGACTCTTACTGGAAGTAAAAGATGCCAACGGTAGGTTTGTGCATTTGGGCAGAAAAGACAGAATCCCCGAAAAATTGAGATTGGCACTTGAAAAGGCGGAAGAAGAAACAAAAAACAATGCCGGACAACTTATTTGCGTCGGCATCGATTACGGAGAAGATGACCAGGAAATCCGTATGATACAAAAAGCACTTGATACTCTACCAAAAGGAACTCCGATTACACCAGAGATTAGAAAAAAACTGCTGGATACCTATCTTTCCGACGGCACCGAAATTCCACCGATTGATTTGGTGCTAAGAACTTCGGGAGAACTTAGAATGTCGAGATTGCCAAATAGCGAATACGCCGAATTTTATTCTATACCGGAACCTTTACCCGAGCTGTCTTTGGACCACGTCGTGGATGCATTGATAGAATTTACTAAAAGGGATCGCCGTTTCGGCGGTAGGCCAACTGAAGTTTAACGCTTTGGAGATTGTCTCTTGCGTCTTGATTTTCCACCCATTCCGACTTTTCTTCTTTCTCTAACTCTGGAATCTCTGGTCAAAAATCCGCTTTTCTTTAAAATATGCTTATTCTTTTCATCAATTGCGGAAAGCGCTCTGGAAACTCCATGCACAACCGCTTCGAGCTGGCTTCTTGTTCCCCCTCCCGAAACTTTTACCGTCATCGCAAATTTTTCTAAATTGTTAGTGATTTTAAACGGTTCTTCGTAGATAGCTTTCGAGACTCTATCTTTAAAATATTCCTCTATTTTTTTGCCGTTAACGAAAATATCGCCTTTTTTAACCGGTGTCTCGCCAATCATTAATCCGGCTTTAACCGTTTGATAAAGCCTGACTCTGGCAACTGCCGCTTTTCTTTTCCCAACCGTGGATTTATAATCTTTATTCTCTGCCATAATTATTTTTTAACCTCTTCTTTAACTACAAATTTATCCGCGTATGTATGTTCTTTATCCGCAAAAACGTACAACCTTTTTAACATTTGGTCTCTTAGTCTTGTCTGCGGAAGCATTCCCTTTACCGCGTGTTTAAGAATCTCTTCCGGTTTTCTGTCTCTTAATTTAGACAAAGATTCTGCTTTTAATCCACCCGGATATCCGGAATGTCTGTAGTACATTTTAGCAGATTCTTTTTTGCCGGTAACTTTGATATTTTTGGCATTAATTACCACTACATAATCCCCGCAATCCAAATTTTTAATAAAATAAGGTTTTGATTTTCCCATTAAAAGTAGGGCAATTCCCGTTGCGCTTCTTCCCAAAATCTTATCGTTAACATCGATCAGATGCCACGCTCTTTTTATTTCCCCTAATTTTGTAGCTTTTGTTGATTTAAGCATTTTTCTTTGTTCTCCTTACCGGTTTTTTAACCAGCGCCTCTTTTGGTTTAACGGCGGTTTTTTTAACTTCTTTTTTCGCGTCTTTTTTAGGGGTTGTAACGGTCACCGCTTTTGCCTGCTCGACCCACTCCATCACTACCATTGATGCGTCATCCCCAAATCGTTTGCCGAGTCTAATAATTCTGGTGTATCCCCCGTTTCGTTGGCTAAATCTTGACGCAATATCTTCTTTTAGTTTTTTAAAAGCGTCGGCGCCATAAACTTCTTCCGGTCTTAAAGTATTCTTTTTGGCTCTGGTAACCAATTTATCGACACCTGCTTTAATTGCTTTAGCTTTTTGTTCCGTAGTTTGGATTCTTTCTTTTACAATAAGCGAGGACATCAAGCCCTTAAAAAGAGCTGTTCTTTCATTTTTATCTCTCTTGAATTTTCTTCCGAAAACATTTTTTTTCATTTTGGGATTCTAAAATATCGGGGGATAAATAGATTAAACAGCCAAACTGATTCCTTTTTCCTTAAGCTTCTCTTCGATTACCGCAATTGATTTTCCTCCCATGTTTCTCATGGAAATCAATTCTTTCCTTGGTGTTTCAAGAAGCTGCCCCAAGGTTTCTATTCCCCCATTTCTTAAACTGTTGTAGATTCTTGTAGGAAGATCCAGTTCGTCGACTGTCATTCTTAAAATGCTTTCCGAAATTTCCGGATGAGCGGATGTGACTTCCGCTTCTTCGATTACCTTTGGTTCATAGATTTGAGTGAAATAAGCCGCCAAAGTTTTAGATGCTTCATCTAAAGCTTCCTTTGGTGTGACAACGCCATTGGTCCAAACTTTAAGAATCAATTTATCAAGGTTGGTTTGTCTTCCAACACGGGTTGCGGTAACTTCAATGCTAACTCTTCTGACTGGAGTAAAGACAGCATCGGTTGTTAAAACTCCCAAAGTGTTGACTTTTCTTTCTTCTGCTAAGGAATAACCCATTCCTTTTTCAACGGTTAACTCCATGTCTAATTTGGCTTTTTTATCGGTCAAAAAACCAAGATAATGGTCTTTATTAACTACTTCTACATCTTCCGGAAGTTCCAAGTCCTTAGCGGTTATTTCTTTTGGCCCTTTAATGGAAAGCTTGATTGTACTGGAGGTCTTGGAGTTCAAAAGTCTTAAGTTTAGACCTTTGATGTTTAAGAGCAAATCAACAACGTTTTCCTTAAGTCCAGGAATAGTTGAGAATTTATGCTTGACACCTGTTATTTTAATCGAAGTAACTGCTACCCCAGGAATAGAAACCGAAAGAACTCTTCTTAAAGCATTGCCCAAAGTTGGTCCGTAACCGGGCTCTAATGGCTCAAAAATAAATTCTCCGTATTCGTCTGTAACCTTTTCTTCTTTTACTTTAAATATTGGCTCGACCATAGTTTAGTATTTTAACATTATCTGGAATAATATTCAATAATCAGTTGTATATCGAACGGTGGTTGAACATCTTCCTTTTTTGGCATCCTTAAAAGCTTGCCTGAAAAAGCCTTTTTTTGTAAGAATGCGAGGGGTTCAATTTTCTCTTCCACCAATTCCAAAATCTTTGCGTTTTTTTGCATCTTCGGCGAAATGGTAATTACGTCGTTAACCTGTGCTTGATAAGAAGGAATCGTTACTTTCTTATCGTTAACTAAAACGTGTCCATGAGAAACCATTTGCCTTGACATGTATCTTGATCTCGCAAAGCCTAATCTATAAACAAGATTATCGAGTCGCGTCTCAAGCGTTGCAATAATTAATTCGTCCGTTTGGCCTTTTTTCTTCTGAACCGTTTGGACCAGTTTTTTAAATTGCTTCTCTAAAAGTCCGTAGTTTGTTTTTGCCTTTTGTTTTTCTCTTAACTGTTGTCCGTATTCGGAAAGCCTTCTCTTCCTTTTTTTGCCGTGAATACCCGGAGGAACCGTTAATCTTCGTTGTAAACTTTGTGAAGTTTTATCTGAAAGATTTACTCCTTCTTTCCTGGAAAGCCTATGTTTTGGTCCTGTATATCTAGCCATTAAATTCTCCTCTTTTTCTGCGCCCTTGGCCCATTATGGGGCATCGGCGTAATATCGGCAATTAATGAAATCGAGATCCCGGCCGCTTTTACTGCTCTTAAAGCCGCGTCTCTGCCTGCCCCGGGTCCTTTAATATAAATTTCGACTGTTTTTATTCCTTTTTCTAACGCTTTCTTAGCAACTTGCTCAACTGCACTACCGGCTGCATAAGGCGTTGATTTTCTCGTTCCCTTAAATCCACTGGCTCCGGCGCTACTCCAGGCAATAGTATCGCCTTTCTCGTTGGTTATTGTAACCAAAGTGTTGTTGAATGTCGCAGAGACATACAGTTTCCCTTTATCGGTAATCGTAAGGGTCGATTTCTTTTTTGCTACTTTAGTTGTTTTTGTTGGTTTGTCTGCCATATTTATTCTTTCTTTTCCTCAGTAACTAATCCCATCTTTACCGCTGCTTCCTTCTTAATTGCTCCAATAGTAACTCTCTTGCCTCTTTTAGTTCTGGCATTTGATTTTGTTCTTTGCCCTCGTACAGGCAAATTTTTACCATGCCTTACGCCTCTATAGGAAGCGATTTCTTTAAGTCTTTTAATATTACCGTTTATCTCTACTCTTAGATCGCCTTCTAATTTATGACCGTCTAAGGCTTTCTGGATTCTTTTCTGTTCGTCTTCAGAAAGATCTTTAATTCTCTTAGCTCCGTCAACTTGGGCTTCTTTTAAAACTCCGACGACATTGTTTCTGCCAATGCCATAAAGATAGGTTAAACCTATATCAACTCTTTTTTCATCCGGTAAATTTATTCCTGAAAGTCTCATAAATTATCCTTGCCTTTGGTTATGTCTGGGGTTTGAACAAACAACCCTTAAGACACCCCGTCTTTTAATTATCTTGCACTTCGTGCATCTTGGTTTAATACTTGCTTGAACTTTCATAGATTCGATTTCCTCACTATGGCCCGCTGACCATATTCTATTTTAATCTAAACGTAATCCTGCCTTTTGTATTGTCGTATGGCGTCATTTCAACTCTGACTCTGTCTCCCGGAAGGATCTTTATAAAATGCATCCTCATTTTTCCGGCCAGATGACAAAGAATTATATTCCCGTCGGCCAACTCAACTCTAAAAAGAGTATTCGGCAAGGACTCCTTTACTACTCCTTCTACTTCTACTGATCCTTGATGAGCCATAAAATATAAATCCTAAACCCAAACAGCTTTGGAATTTAGAATTTCTTGTACCAATTATAGCAAAAAATCCTAAAAAGAGCAATTATTTAGTTAAAATTATCGGTTTACCACCGCTAATTTGAATCGTTCTTTCAAATAGGCCGGAGAGGCTGCCATCTCTTGTCCTAATCGTCCAATCATCTCCGCCGGAATAAACTACTTCTCCATTCCCAACGTTATAAATTACTTCAACCGCAATTACCATTCCTTCTCTAAGAAGCGGTGTTTTGGCAATCGGTTCTGCCAGATATCCAGGAACTTCGGGATCTTCATGTAATTCTCTGCCAACTCCGTGACCAACTAAACTCCGCACAACCGAATAACCGTTTTCAACCTCGACAATATCCTGAATTGCTTTTGAGATATCGCCAACATGGTTACCTGCATTTGCCTGGTTAATGCCTGCCTCTAAGGCTTTTTTACCGATACTTAAGAACTTATCGATCTCGTCATTTTTGTTTTTTGATTTCGAACTTCTGACCCGAATAGTTTCCGCCATGTCCGTATGAAAACCGTTGTAATAAACACCACAATCTACGCCAACTACGTCACCCTCTTTAACTTGATATTGCGTAGGAATGCCGTGTACCACCACGTCATTCGTGGAGATACAAGTCGCGTGCCTGTATCCGGGAACCTTTTGGAAACCCGGCTCTCCGCCCTTTTCCCGAATTAATTTTTCAGCTAAAGCATCTATTTCCAGCTCCGAAATACCCGGCTTAACCGCCGCCAAAACCGCAAACAGCGTTTCGGCAAGCATTTTTCCGCTTTGGGCCATTATTGCAAGTTCTTCTTTAGTTTTTATTTTTATCATAAGAATTTAGGCAGCGGAGGGTTAGGATATTTTAGACAGGATTTCTTTATGAATATCTTCGATTGACTGCTCTCCGTCAACCTCCATCAAAACATTTTTTTGCCGATAATAATCTAAAACCGGCTCGGTCGCCTCATGAAAAAGATCAATTCTTTTTCGAAGAGCGCCTAAGGTTTCATCTTGCCTAACGTCTTTTCGGGTAGAAATTCTCCATAAAGCTTCTTTGTCTGAGACCTTTAGGTAAATTACATAATTAATATCCTGATCAAAGCTTTCGGCCTGAGCTATGGTTCTTGGAAATCCGTCAAGAATGTAACCATTTTGGTATTCGGGTTTTTTAAGATATTCACCTATGATCGGCAAAGTTTTTTCATCGGGGATAAGCTTCCCGGTATTTATCGTCTGCTCTATAAATTTCCCGAGATCCGTTCCTTGCTTAGCCATTTCCCGGAAAATATTTCCCATCGAAACATAAGGAATGCTCAGCTTTTCCGAGAGGAGATTTCCCTGCGTAGATTTTCCGGACCCCTGAATTCCGATTAAAATTATTTTCATAACTATTTAGTAAAACCTTCGTAATTTCGCATTACTAATTGCGCTTCGATTGCTTTGATCGTTTCCAAAACTACCGAAACAACGATCAAGATTCCTGTTCCTCCTAAAATTAAAGTCTGGATGTTAGTTAAGAATTTTGCAATCGTTGGGAAAATGGCAATAATACCTAAGAACAAGGCGCCTGCCAAAGTAATTCTGGTAAGAATGTAATTAAGATAATGCGCTGTTGGAACCCCTGGCCTGATACCCGGAATAAACCCGCCGTATTTTTGGATTTCTTCGGAAATTTTCTTGGGGTTAAAAACAACTGCAGTATAAAAATAAGTGAATGCTACGACTAGCAAAAAGTAAAAAGCGTTGTACCAAAATCCTGAAGGATTAAGCCAAGTACTAATAAAAGAACCGATATTATGCAACGCCGCTACTTTTGAAACCGACAAATAATTGCCAACCAATGACGGAAGTAAGACTAAAGAAACCGCAAAGATAATTGGAATTACTCCTGCTTGGTTTAAACGTAATGGAAGATGCGTTGATTGTCCTCCATACATTTTATTACCCCTGACTCTTTTAGCGTAATAAACAGTAATTTGTCTGGTGGCTTCGTTAATTACAACTATTGATGCAATAACTGCTACGGCCATCACTAGAAAAACACCGATGTTAAAAAAGTTTTGGGCGTTAACCGTTGTTGCCGTCTGTCCAAAAGTAACGGGCAACCTCGAAATAATACCGGCGAAAATTAAAAGCGATATGCCATTACCGACTCCTCTTTCAGTAATGAGTTCCCCTAACCAAACCAAGAACATTGTTCCGGCAGTCATGGTTAAGAGAAAAGCAATAAAAGTAATCGGCGTAAGGGTAATGATTAAGCTTTGGTTTCTTAAAAGTGCATACATTCCAACTGCTTGTAATAATGCCAAGGGAACGGTTAGAAAACGCGTATATTGGTTTATTTTCTGTCTGCCTGTCTCTCCCTCTTTTTGTAATTCTTCAAGTTTAGGAAAAACCATTGTTAAAAGCTGTAAGATAATCGAAGCGTTAATATAGGGATTAAGACCAAGTGCCATGATGGAGAAATTCGCCAGCGTTCCTCCGGAGAAAATATCTAAAAGTCCCAAGAACTGATTTTGGGAAAAAAGTATTTTGAGCTGTGCTAAATTTACACCTTCAACAGGAATATGGGCGAAAACTCTTGCAACGACAAAAATACCGAGGGTGAATAAGATTTTCTTTCTTACATCCGGCGATTTAAAACTGTTTCTGAAAATTGCGAGAACTCTGTCCATTATTCAGTTTTGCCGCCCGCCTTTTTAATCTTTTCGGCAGCGTTTTTCGAAATTGGAAGCTTAATTGTTAACGGAATTTTAATATCTCCGTCTCCCAGAATTTTTACTCCGTATTCTTTTGCTTCATCCATTTCAACTATTTTTTCTTTTATCAGTAAGTCCAAATCTACTACCGAATCTTTTTTAAGTAAATTCAAAACTTTAACGTTAATAATAATCGGCTTACTTTTGTAAACATTGTTTTTCCCCTTGCCTCTTCTAAAAGGAAGTCTTTTAATTAAAGGCAGTGCTCCGCCTTCGAATCTCAAAGGGATTTTGCCCCTAGCTTTTTGTCCTTTTGTTCCTCTCCCGGCAGTCTTAACTCTTCCCGAGCCATGTCCTTCGCCAACTCTTTTTTTCTTTTTGTTAGTTATTTTTGAAAGGTTATTTAGTTTCATGTTTTCCTCCTCTCGTTTTTTCTCTTTCGTATCTTTGGCCAAGCCTATTTAAAGCTTCTATTGCCGCATAAACATTACTGGCTTGGTTTTTAGTTCCCAAAACTTTTGATGAAATATTTTCAATTCCCGCTAATGAGACGACACTTCTAACTGCTCCTCCGGCGATAACTCCGCTGCCTGGAGGCGCCGGCTTTAAAATAATCTTAGCCGCTCCAAGCTTTATATAGAACTCGAATGGAATTGTTTTGTTAATAATCGGCACGTCAATCGTATGTTTCTTGGCCAAAATTACGCCTTTTTTAATTGCCGATGAAACATCGGGGGCTTTCCCAAGGCCTACTCCTACTTTTCCTCTTTTATTTCCGACAACTGCCAGAGCCGCAAATCCGATTTTATTTCCGCCTTTAGTTTTCTTTGAAACCCTATTGATTTGTACTATATGTTCCTCAAAACCTTCTTTGTCTTTTTGCTCTTCGGCGATCATTTTTTGCAAATTTTTATCCATTAAAATATTAAGCCTCCCTTTCTTGCTCCTTCTGCTAATGCCTTGACTCTTCCATGATATTTATAACTGCCTCTATCAAATATAACACTTTTTATCTTCTTTTCGATTGATTTTTTAGCTAAAAGCTCACCTAGAGCTTGGGCACTTACTGTTTTGTTTCCTTCCGTCTTACCAAGTTCTTTTTCATAAACGCTGGCTAACGTTTCATTCTTCTCATCGTTAATAATCTGGGCATAAATATATTTATTGGACCTAAAAACGGAAAGCCTTGGCCTTGTTCCGGTTCCAAAAATTTTTGCCCTTACTCTTTTTTGTCTTGATTGTTTTTTGCTTTTACTAATCATTATTTTGCCCCAGCTCCTCCTACAGCTTTTGCAGCTTTTCCTGCTTTTCTTCTAATTCTTTCGCCTTCAAACTTAATTCCCTTTCCTTTATATGGTTCAGGCGGCCTAATACTTCTTATTTGCGCTGCCGTATTTCCAACTAGCGCTTTATCTATGCCTGTAACTTTAATAATGTTTTCTTCGACCATAAAAGTAATTCCTTGTTCACCTTTAATGACAACCGGATGCGAAAAACCTAAAGACAAAGTAAGAGTATCTCCTGCCGCTTGGGCTCTATACCCGACTCCGGAAAGCTCAAGCTTCCTTTCAAAGCCGTCGGTTACGCCTTTAACCATGTTTGCAAGAGTTGCTCTTGTTAATCCGGACAAAGCGTTACTTTCAGCATTTTTTTGCGACACTAACAATTTTCCTTCTTCCATCTTTACGCCAACACCCTGAGGGACTGTAAAATTTAATATCCCTTTAGGTCCATTAACGCTAACATCATTGCCAGCAATATTCACTGTAACGCCTTCTTTTATTACAACCGGTATTTTTGCTATTTTGGACATATTCTTTTAATTTTTCCGATTACCAAATCGAGAAAATTACTTCTCCTCCTATTCCTTTGCTTCGAGCTTGTTTTCCCGTCATGACTCCCTGATTAGTTGAAACAATTACGGTTTTTTTGCCTCTTTTCTCTATTTCAAAAATTCCGTCTGCGTCTTTATAAACCCTAAGCGACGGTTTGGAAATAATGTCAACACCTGTTAGAACCGGAAATCTTTTTTCATATTTTACGATTACTTTCAAGTTTTTTCTGCCCTTAGCTGTTTCTTCTTTAACGCTTTCCAAGAATCCTTCTTTTACCAAAACTTTCGCTACTTCCTTACTCAAATTTGTATAAGGCAATATAACCTCTTTCCTTCTGGCAAGAGTCGCATTTTTAACTCTAATAATAAAATCTAATGCTGAATTCATAATAAATATGCTTGAACTACCAACTGGCTTTTAATACCCCCGGCAATTCTCCTTTCTGTGCAAGCTGCCTAAAACAGATTCTGCAAAGTCCGAATTTTCTCATATAACCACGGGATCTGCCGCAGATATTACACCTGTTTTTTGCTCTAACTTTGAATTTTTGTTCTTTTTTAAATTTAACTACGTCTGATACTTTTGCCATATTTTATTTTTCTTTCTGGAAAGGCATCCCTAAAGCTTCCAGCAATCCTTCTCCTTCTCTATCATCTTTTGCTGTCGTTACGATACTTATTTCCAAACCCTGAACTTTGTCAAATTTACTTTGATCTATTTCCGGAAAAACTGTACTTTCCGGAAAACCCAAAGTGTAATTACCATGCCCATCAAAACTATTTCTTTTAATGCCATGGAAATCTCTTATTCTTGGAAAAACTATTGCAACAAGTTTTTCAAAAAAATCATACATTCTTCTTCCCCGTAAAGTTACCATTAAAGCAATTTCCTCTCCCTCTCTTAATTTAAAAGTTGAAATGGATTTCTTTGCTTTCATTATTTTTGGTTTTTGTCCGGAAATCTGCGCCAAGATTTCAGCCGCTCTCTCCATATTCTTTTTGTCGGCAATCGCATCTTTTACACCCATATTAAGTACGACTTTAGACAGAACCGGAATCGCATTTGGATTTTTAATTCCCAATTTATCTCCTAAACTCTTTGCTATTTCTTTTTTATATTTTTCTTGTAATCCGTTCATATTTTTGATTTACATTTTACACAAATTCTGCTCTTTTCGTTTTTCTCTATTTTGTACCCGATCCTTGTGTCTTTATGGCATTTCGGACAAACGAGTACCACGTTTGCAACCGGCAAAGGTTTTACAAGAGTAATTATTTCCGAAGGCTGACTTTGCGATCTGGCTTTCATATGTCTCTTATAAAGATTTACTCCTGACACTAAGACTTTATTTTCTTTTGGAAAAACCTTATCTATTTTTCCGGTTTTCCCTTTATCTTTTCCGATTACAACTTTTACGTTATCGCCTTTTTTTAATTTCATTTAAACTACCTCCACTGCCATACTGGCAATTTTTGCATATCCCCTGTCTCTTACTTCTCTTGCGACCGGGCCAAAGATTCTGGTTCCTCTTGGATTTTTGTCTTCTGCGTTATCAATTAGAACTCCTGCATTCTCCGAAAATCTTACATAAGATCCGTCAGCTCTTTTATGTTCTTTTCTCGCCCTTACTAAAACCACTTTCACAATTTCGCTTTCCTTGACCTGACCGGTCGGAGTAGCATCTTTAACTACACAATTTAAAACATCCCCCAAAAATCCAAATTTTACTCTTGACCCTCCAAAAATATGGATTACCTGTAAAACTTTGGCGCCCGAATTATCGGCAACTTTTAGCATTGTTCTATGTTGAATCATTTTAATACCTCCGTGATCTTAAAATTCTTGTTTTTTGAAAGCGGTCTTGTTTCAACCATTTTTACTTTTTGGCCAATTGTCAATTCTTTACCTTGTGTATCTGCTTTAAACTTTGTATTTACCTTAAGTAATTTTTTATAAAGCGGGTGCCTTTTATATCTGGTTATTTCAACCACCGCTGTTTTATTCATTTTTAAAGAAACTATTTTCCCGTTTAATGTTTTCATAATCTAATTTTATTTTGCCGCTACTTCTTTGGAAGCGGTACTTGCTAACTCCTTTTCTTTTATTGCCGTTAAAATGTAAGCGATTTCTTTTTTCTTCCAGAAAATTGATCTGGTGTTTTTCAATTTATTTTGCGCTTTTTCCAAATTTAAATTAGTTACTTCTTCCTTTGCTTCTTTTAAGTTTTTCCTAAGTTCAATTAAGGTCTTCGCAAAAATTTCCTTCTTTTCTTTTGATTTCATTTTATATTGCCTGCCTTTCCACTATTCTAGTCTTAACGTTTAATTTGTGTGACGCTAGTCTTAAAGCTGCTAATGCCGTCTCCTTGGTAACTCCGCCCATTTCAAACAAGACTCTTCCCGGTTTTACCGGAGCGACAAATTCATAGACATCGCCTTTGCCGCTTCCCATTCTAACTTCTGCCGGTTTCTTGGTAATTGGTTTGTCGGGAAAAATTCTTATCCAAACTCTTCCGCCTCTTTGTGTGTAATGTGTAATCGCCCTTCTGGCGGCCTCGATTTGTCTACTGGTAATCCAACCTAACTCTTCGGACATAATGCCGTATTCTCCAAAGGAAACTTTCGTGCCTCTGTAGGCATTTCCCTTCAGACTCCCTCTTTGTTGTTTTCTATATTTTGCTCTTTTTGGTACTAACATTTTATTTCTCCTTATTTATCCAAACTTTAACTCCGATATAACCCTTTTTTGTTAAAGCCGGAACGGAAGCGAAAACAATATTTGCTCTTATCGTTGACAGAGGAACTGTTCCCCGCTGCATCTTTTCTCTTCTTCCGATTTCTGCGCCGCCGATTCTTCCCGAAAGGACAATTCTCACTCCTTTTGCCCCTGATCCCATTACTCTGTCAACCGATTGAGTAAGCACTCTTTTTGCCGGAAGTCTTCTGATTAATTGATCGGCAATGTTTCTGGCAACAAGATAAGCATCTAAATTGGGATCTTTAATCGGCTCTACTCTGATATCGAGTTTAAACTGGTTTTTATTTCCTTTTTTCAAGAAAGTGGTTAAGAAATTTTTAAGCTCTTCAAGGCCTGATCCGGCTCTGCCGATTACCATTCCGGGTTTTGAAACATAGGCTGTTATTTTAATATTATTGATAGACCTTTCAATTTCGATATCTGAAATACCGGCCATTTTTAATCTCTCGATTAAGATTTCTCTTACTTTATAATCTTCCAAAAGAGTTTCTTTATATCTTCGGTCATCAAACCATCGACTGTCCCAATTGAAAACTGTTCCTAGTCTTAAAACTTTAGGATTAACTTTTTGTCCCATTATTTCTTTTCCTCCTTAACTTTTATCTCTTTGGCAACTTCTGTTTTTTGCATATCTTCTAGAGTAACTATGACATGACTTCCTCTTCTCTTATAAGGATGAACACGACCCCTGGTGGAAGGCCTGTATCTTTTATAAGAAGGGGATTCCAAAACATCGATTGATTTTATAACTAATTCTTCTCTTTTTAAATTTGCATTATTGGTTGCATTGGCAATCGCGCTTCGCAAAGTTTTTTCCAAAGGAGGAACACCTCTTTTTTTAAGAGTCGACAACAACTTTAAGGCTTCATCAACCGATAGCTTTCTTATGGCATCGGCTACTAACCTTATCTTCCTTGGACTAATTCTTACTGATCTGCTAATTGCTTTAACTTCCATATTATGTCTTTGAAATCTCCCTTGCTACAACTCTTCCGTGACTTCTGAACGTTCTGGTTGCAGAGAATTCTCCTAAGCGGTGCCCAACCATTGCTTCCGAGATAAAAACGTTTATGAATACTCTACCGTTATGAACACCAAGGGTATGTCCTACAAATTCCGGAGGAATTTGGCTTGCCCTTGCCCACGTATTTATCACAGACTTCGTCCCTGTCTGTTTCTGCAGCATTATTTTTTTCAATAATCTCGGATCTACATATGGTCCTTTTTTTGTACTTCTGCTCATTATTTATTTCTCCTTTGCAAAATATATTTGTTTGAATACTTCGTCGGTCTTCTTGTGTTTCCTACCGCCGCTCTTCCTGCATAAGTTTTTGGCGTACTCATTCCGATTCCGGATCTTCCTTCTCCTCCGCCGTGAGGATGAGACCTTGGATTTTGGGCAACACCTCTAACGGTTGGTCTTATTCCCATGTGTCTTTTCGTTCCGGCTTTCTTAAAGTTTCTGTTTTTCAACTCTATGTTTCCTAATGTTCCGATTGTTGCCATTCCGGCTGCTAATACTTTTCTTATTTCTCCTGACGGAAGTTTAAGATGTACATAATTTCCTTCCCTGGCTTGAATTACGGCATTAGTTCCACTTCCTCTGGCGATTTGTCCACCATGTCCCGGAGTAAGTTCGATATTATGGATCACCGTTCCCACAGGCATGTTTACCATCGGCATCGCGTTGCCCGAAGTTATGTCAACATTTTCGCCGGATATCACTTTGTCCTTTAACTTCAGTCCTTCGGGAGCCAAAATATATCTCTTATCTCCGTCCGTATATTGTACCAGAGCAATGTCTACAGTTCTATTGGGATCATATTCGATTGCCACCACTTTTCCTACGACATCTCTTTTATCCCTTTTAAAATCGATTAATCTTAAATATCTTTTCTGAGCACCTCCCTGATGCCTAACGGTAACTTTTCCGCTTTGGTTTCTGCCCGAATGTTTCTTTTTAATAAATCTTAAGCTCTTCATTTTAACTTTCCTTTGCTCCTGTTTCAAACATTGGGATTTTTTGTCCTTCTTTTAATAAAACAATTGCCTTTTTGAAAGAAGAAAGAGAAATTTCTTTTCTTCTTACTCCGGCTCTTACACTTCTGCCTTTAACAATAAGTGTCGAAACTTTTAATACTGTTACATTAAACCTTTTTTCGATTTCTTTTTTAATCATTTTTTTGTCGGCAGTTTTAACAACTTTAAAACTGAACTTGTTCTTACCTACGTCGTTCATTGATTTTTCGGTAATAATCGGGCTGATTAAAACACTCATTATTTATCCTCCTTTAAAAAGGTGCTCTTTAAATCGTCTATCGATTCTTTGGCAAGAATTATACACTGGTTATTTAATACATCATAGGTATTTATCGAATGTGCTTTTAAGACTCTTACTCCTTTTAAATTCCTGATCGCTTTTTCCGCATTTCCCATTTTCTCCTTAGCTGTGATAAATAATATGTTTCGCTTTTTAGAATTAAATTCCATTTTTCCCAAAACCTTCTCAATGTTTTTTGTTTTTGGTTCAATTGTCGCTAGGCTTTTGAGAATTTTTATTTCTCCCTCTTTTTGCTTTGTCGACAAGGCTGCAAAAAGTGCCGCTTTTCTCATTTTTTTGGAAAAATTTAAAGAGAAATCTCTTGGTTTTGGACCGAAAGCAACCCCTCCGCCGACGAAAATAGGCGCTGATTTGGCTCCGTGCCTAGCTCTTCCCGTTCCTTTTTGTCTGTAAATTTTTCTGGTCGAGATGTTTACCTCGCCTCTTGATTTGGTGGAAAGCGTCCCTTTTCGTTGGTTGGCAAGATAAACTCTTACCGCTTGGGCAACCAATTGCGGGTTTTCCTTAGCTCCAAAAATTTCTTTTGGTAATTCAATTTTTTCGACAACTTTTCCAAGCAGGTCAAAAACTTCGGCTGTTAAACCGTTGGTTTTTTTAATTTCCGGTTTTACTGCTACCTTTACGGGTTTTTTAACCGGGGTTTTTTTAGCTGCAACTGGTTTTTTAGCTGTTGGCATTTTCTTCTCCTTCTTTTACTTCTGTTTTAGATTCTCCATCTTGGGCGGTAGGAGCCTGTTCGCTCTCGACTGAATCCACAGCCGGTTCTTGACTAGCTTCTACTTTTTCTTCTACTGCAGGCACCGAGCTGTCGCTTAGTGAAGACGTGTCTGGAGTTTGGGCATCCATTGACTCCTGAACATCAGCTGAAGCGGATTGACTACTAACATCCTCGTTCGCAACTTCTTCCTTATATAAAGGCACAAATTTCTTATTTTCCCCAACTTTTTTAATTACTACCATTGAATTTACTCCCCCCGGAACCAAACCGTTAATTAAAACTACGCCGTCATCTGTTACACCAATTATTTCTAAGTTTTTAACCGTAACCTTCCCATGACCCATTCTTCCGGCCATTCTTTTTCCCTTATAAACTCTTCCCGGAGTGGTGGTTTGCCCTAAAGATCCTCTGGCTCTTTCTCTATCCGATTGTCCGTGAGTTCTTGGTCCGCCCTTAAAATTATATCTTTTAACTGTTCCCGCAAATCCTTTTCCTTTGGAAACTCCGGTTACATCAACGATATCTCCTACCTTCAATATATCTAAGGCCGATAGTGCCTTGCCTAGTTCGATTTCAACCGGTTCTTTGGTTCTTAATTCTCTAAAAAAGCGGGGTGTACTTTGTATTCCCGCTTTTTTAAGATGTCCTTTGATTGGATTCTTAGGCTTTTTTTTATTTCCGAAGGCAATTTGGACTGCGTTATAGCCTTCTTTATCTTTAGTTTTTACTTGCGCAACAAAATTTCCCGAGACATTAATAACCGAAACCGGAACTCTTGTTCCGTTTTGCAAAAATGCCTGGGTCTGATTTTGCTTTTTTCCTAAAATTGCTTGTAACTCCATATATTTTTGGCAAACAAAAAGCGACTACTCAAGCCGCCTTTCTTCTATTTTTTTAGGCTTCCCTAGAATAGTCTAGATCGTTTTATGTGGTCTTAAAAACACACATTTTTCTTAACTCCAATTATATACTGGGCTGAGCCTAAATGCAAGGGGACGGACTGAGCTAAAAGCGAAGAAATCCACCTGCAAGCGAAGCGGACAGACGAGGATTAAGATAAAATCAGAAATGTAGTAGTCAAAGCATAACTACCGGCATTATTAATCCTTTAGTGATTAATTTTCGAATTTGCCTTGTTCCTTCTCTCAAGACAAACTCCCCTCTGTCATCGGAAACCTGTTTAATGACTTTCTTTCTGTCTAAACTTAAAAACTTTAAGTACATGATTTTCTCCTTTTACCAATTCTTATTTCTTAAGGCCTTCTTCTCATGCTATTGGCTTGATTAAAATTTTAGAGGAAAGGCAAATGGTTAGCAGTTATACAACTTACGAAGAAAATGTAACTAGGATTACAGCTGAGAGGCAAGGAATCTTCGGCAAAGAGTTCCGCCGCCGATACTACGCGGTCTTCCTTCGAAGCCTGCAATTAATACTTGCGGATTTCCTTTCTGAGGAGTTTCAACAACATCAATAATTACCGTAGCTTTTCTGTCTCTCACTTCGTTTGGCCCCTGAAAGAATACTTCGACTCTAACTCCAGGCTTTAAATCTCTAACTTTAAAAAACTCGCTGGAAACGAATTCCTGTCTACCGCTTACGTATGTCGTTGTATTCCAAGCTACTCTTTCCATAACGAAAGATTATATACTACTAAAGGTTGATTTGCAATTCTATAAGACGTGCGTTCAGAAATGACGAGGATTACATTCTGATTTCGATGTTGACTCCGGCCGGAAGCTCTAGATGGGTTAATGAATCAATAGTTTTTTCGGTTGGAGAAACAATATCGATCAGTCTTTTGTGGACTCTGATTTCAAAATGGTCTCTGGCGTTTTTATCTATAAAGGCGGATTTATTTACTACGTATAACGATCTTCTGGTTGGAAGGGGTATCGGACCCACAACTTGAGCTCCGGTCCTAATGGCCGTATCTAAAATTTGCTGACACGTCGAGTCAATTACCCGCGCGTCGTAGCTCTTCAGTCTTACCCTTATTCTTCCTTTTGGCATATTTAGTAAATAAATCTATTAAGGTGCTCCTGCTTACAAAAAAATGACCTTACGGCCATTTATTCTAACATGTCAAAGCATTTTAAGCAATTATCTTACTGATAACTCCAGCTCCGACTGTTTTTCCGCCTTCTCTAACTGCAAACCTCAACCCTTCTTCCATGGCAACCGGGACAATAAGTTTAACTGTCATTTTTGTGCTGTCTCCCGGCATAACCATTTCAACTCCGGCTGGTAAAGTAACTTCCGCTGTTACGTCAGTTGTACCAATATAGAATTGCGGTCTGTACCCCGTGAAGAACGGTGTATGTCGTCCGCCTTCTTCTTTGGTAAGGATATAAACTTCTGCTTCGAATTGCGTATGAGGAGTAATTGACCCCGGTTTTGCCAAGACCTGTCCTCTTTCGACATCCGCTTTTTCAATTCCTCTAAGTAAAATTCCGACATTATCTCCGGCTTGTCCTTCGTCCAAGGATTTTCTAAACATTTCAATTCCGGTTACAACCGATTGCTTGGTTGGTCTCATTCCGATAATTTCTATTGGGTCGTTGACCTTAATTTTGCCTCTGGAAACTCTTCCGGTTACGACTGTCCCTCTTCCCTTGATCGAGAAAACGTCTTCGATTGGCATTAAGAATGGTTTTTCCGTATCTCTTACAGGTGTTGGAATATAGCTATCAACCGCATCCATTAATTCCATAATGTGCTTTTCTTCTTCAGGATCGCCTTCCAAAGCTTTAAGGGCCGATCCTCTAATGATTGGCACATCATTTCCGGGATATTGGTATTTGGTTAAGAGTTCTCTTACTTCCATTTCGACCAAATCGAGTAGCTCCGGATCGGAAACCATGTCGCATTTGTTTAAAAAGACGACGATTGATGGAACTTGTACTTGACGTGCTAGTAAAATGTGTTCTCTTGTTTGTGGCATGGGGCCGTCTGGAGCTGAAACTACGAGGATAGCACCGTCCATTTGGGCGGCTCCCGTAATCATGTTCTTAATGTAATCTGCGTGTCCCGGTGCGTCGATGTGTGCGTAATGTCTTTTCTCTGTTTCGTATTCGATGTGGGAAATGTTGATGGTGACTCCTCGTGCTTTTTCTTCTGGGGCATTGTCAATATCTTCGTACTTTTTAGCTTTTGCAAATCCTTTCTTGGAAAGGACTGTCGCAATTGCTGCGGTTAAAGTTGTCTTACCATGATCAACATGGCCGATTGTACCAATGTTTACATGTGGTTTTGTTCGTTGATAAACTCCTTCTGCCATATAATTTCGAAAAAAAATAACCCTCGAAAGGTCAAGATCAAATATACAGTATTTTTGAGAGTACGTCAAGGGGGAAAAAGCACTAAAATTCTTTAACAATACTAAAATTGCAAAAATAGACAGACTCGGGATCTATTCTCCCGACGCCCAAGCATTTCCAAGAAAATCGTCTATATAATTAAAAGGAATTCCAATTGTGATTAATCTCTGCGCTGCTTCTACTATCGACATTCCTTTTGCTTTCCATTTCGCTGCATTTTCTTTAATGAATTCATGTCTCTCATGAGGAAAAACAATCCAAGCTGTAGTCGTAAAAGCATAAAAATCAGGCTCAACTTGTGACTGAGTAGGTTTATAACCTAAGGCGGCTGTTCTGACTTTAGCTCCCATTTCTCCTATGTATTTTTTGGCTGCCGCAATTGTATCCCCCTTATCAACGACTTCATCATATAATAAATCTGTCTCTCCCCAAACTGACTCGGTCAACGGCTGCACCAATTTCAACTCTTGCGTTTGATTAGTCCCGGTGTATCTTTCGTATCTAACTGGAGAGACTTTGGGAATCTCTACTAGATCCATTAATTCTCTCGCTCCTGTTAATCCACCTCTCACAATTGCAACTATCCTATCGAACTTGGCTCCCGATTGGTTAATCTGATGTGCCAAATCAAAAATAAAACCTTCCATTTGTTCTGCTGTTGGTGCGGTATATAAAATTCCATCAACTTCCACCTCTCTTAGCGTGAGGTCAACCGGAGTATATTCTGCGGCAATTAAGCCGAGTCTATTTAATCCTGCTTCATCTTCTACTGTCATAAAGGAAAAGTATAATAACTCTCGATGCTTACTTTGTCAAGAAATCTTTTCGGCGATTACAAATAAGTGTTTTTCTTCACCGCTTTCATCAATTTCATTAAATAGAATTGAAAATCCGGCGTTTTTAATTATTTCTAAATTCTTGTCTTCTCCAAAATGGCTCCAAAACATTTCCACCCCATGAAATTGTTCTTTCCCTTCCCATTCTTCAGCTCCCATTGAAACTAAAATTAATCCGCCAATTGGTAAAAATGAATTTATCTTTTTAAATAATTCCTGATGCAATTCTCTTTTGATATGAAATATTGCATAGAAAGAAACAACGGCGTCAACAGAATATTTTCCCTTCTTCAATTCTGAAAAATCTTCAATCTTAAATTCTCCATTCGGAAGATTTTTTCTTGCCAAGTCAATTTGTTTTTGAGAGATATCAATTCCGATAATTTTGTGTCCTTTTTTTACAAAAAATTCATCAACCGGTCTGCCGGCCCCGCAACCTAAATCAAGAATTAAAGACTTCGGTTTTAATAAGGAATTTAGTTTTTCGAGGTATTTATTATTTTTATATTGGTCACGGGTTGCGGAATAATCATTAGACGCTTTCTCGTATCCCTTTTTGACTAAATCGTTACTCATTTAAATCTTATCTTGGTTTTTGACAAACAATAACAAATCTATGTCGTGGGAGATCTATCCCTTTTTCGGTCTGATATTTTTCAACATACTCCGTTAAAAATTTTTTATCTTTTTCCGAATCAAAATCTTCAAAAATTGGAACCCCTTGTAAAAACGTATCTAAATCTTCATATGATAAATAATATTCATGATAATGAAAATCACTATTATAAATTACTTTAAATCCCGCTTCTTCGGCGGATTTTTTTTCATTCTCCATTGCGGAAAAATCCCAATTTCCGTAATTTTGTCCTCTGCCAAAAATTTCTTTTAAGGGTTTTGTATCCTTTTCTCCTATATCAATTGCTAAGAAGTATCCACCGGGTTTTAACATTCTGTAAAATAGAGGGTAATCGGCAACTGCTCTTCTGGCAAAAATTACATCAAAATATTCATTGGGATAATTTAAAGCCTTTGTATCTTTTTCTATAAATTCAACGTTTTCAATGCCTTTTTCCTTTTGCAGTTTCACCGCAGCAGCCAACATTAATTTTGAAGTATCGTTACCGATAATTTTTTTAGAATATGGCGCTATTGAAAGAGTAAATCTTCCGTCTCCGCAACCTGCATCTAAAACGACTTTGTCTTTTCCGTTTAATTCCAATAATTTTTCTTTAAAAATTTCCTCGGGCGCTCCGGAAGTAAATTCCTGAAAATATTTTGCAGGATTGTCATAATTTCCAAACTTTTTTGCAACTTTGTCGTAAAAATCTTGTACCATGCGGAAATTATAGCACTTTGAGCTTTAAAGAGGTCTTATACCAATTGCGTAAATGCCGTTTTTTGCTATTCCTTCTTTATAGCCCTCAAGAGAATTATAACTTTCTATTCCATGTTCAATTGTTTTTGGCTCGCTTGATAAAACATTTTCCGGGCCTTCTGTCTCTAACATCTCCTTAATTGTTGGGTAATGATGAACAAAAAGAATCTTCGTATCCATCTCTTCATTGGTAGCATTATTTACAAAATGAATTACATCTCCAATCTTTAACTTTCCGCAAGGAAGATTATTATGTAAAGTCGGAGTTCTTCCTTCTATTTTTTTGGTTCCTGCCTTTATCGCTTCAAATGGCCTGTCATTAATATCTAGAAGATATTTCATTCTCTTATTTTTTTTGCCAGATCCGCTAACTCTTTATCGTCAACTCTGTTAGAGTCGTGTGAAGAAATGTGCCCCGGATATTTTTCAAAAAAGGTATCGATTTTTGATTCGATTGGCTTCCACTCCCGCATATCCGCAGTTCCGTGCATTGGGAATAATTTTGCATGAACATGATCTACCCCGAAGCCTTCAAAAACCAAGGCAGTTCTACCGACATCTTCCAATTTTTTGTCCAAAAGCTTGCCAACTTTTTGGGCGGCCTTAATTAAATCCGACAAAACATCTTCCGGCAAATCAAATGCATAACTTGGATAATGTTTTTTAGTGGTTACTACCGTTACGCCTTTGGTATTTGGAAAAATCGACAAAAACGCCAAATGGTTTTCGTCTTCCCAAACTTTATGACTTGGCATCTCTCCCTTGACAATCTGACAAAAAATACAATCTTCCATACCTTGAATTATAGCAAATTCATCCCATTAAATAATTTTAACAGGGTAGGTTTGACTTTTAAAGATAAATCCTATAATATAAGCCGCTATGGAAAGAGATGACATTGACGAAGTAATTGCCAGAGAGAAGGATCACCGGCTTGATTCGTTCCGTGACCCCAACGAACAAATGATTCTTCATCTAAGGACCTATGGCATACTTAGTAATTCCGAAGTTTTAGCAGTTCTTGGAATAAATGGGTGGATGTACCCCGTAGAGAAAATAAGTTTGAATGCTGCCGGCCAAAGAAGATTAGATGAATCTTTTACAGTCATAAGCCGAATGGAGCAATTCTTGCCTGAATGGCTTGACAGAGATAGCGAGTTAAGGCGTTTTCGGGATGGGGGTTCGATTCTACATAGAATGAAACAAGGAAAAGCCTATGAAGTTATTGCCGCAATACCAATTGAGGATGATTTTTAGAGATTCTCTATTAACTCGTCTATCTTTTGTTTAATCTCGGCAAAAATCTTTTCTGAAGCCTCAACTTTTTTAATTTCTTCCGAAAAGGTCAAGAAATGAATTCTGATATCGGGAATATCCCAAAGTTCGAATTTTTTGGAGCCAAAATCTAATTTATTAACACAGAACTCGTAAACGTTTTTATGCATAAAAATTGTTAAGTCTCCTATGTCCAACAAAGCTTTTGTTGTTTGATCCCAAGTTGGTTTCTCAAAAGGAATCAAGTTGCCATCCTGAATTAATCTTTGTGCATACCAGGTAACCGGACCGCAATCGTTAACGTCTGCTTCAAATCCACTGGAGATTGCCTTAATATTTGGCAATTGTTTTGAGTTTAGATAAGTCTCGGCAATTCTACTTCGAAAAGTATTTCCTCTGCAAATAAAATGAATTGTCATTTTTTAATTATACTAAGCGGATGTGTTTCTGCCAAGCAGGTAACCAAAGCTGATAGTGATACCGGGATAAATAAAATATCCAATTTCGATTTCTTTTACGTAGGTGACCAACTGCATAATACGATTATCTATCAATATTGAGGACTATTCAACTCTCTCCACAGTTAATCTTATTTATTCCTGGGTTAATCTTAACACCTCGGATTTTGTGTTCCTTGGTAAGATACCTTCAATAGAAACAGGTTTTCCTGGTTCCAGTTCGGTAACCTCGATATCAAATAACGTTCCTATTTCGCGTGGAACTGCCGCCGACAACTTGTCTTTGGCTGACCGAAAAGTCAATAATGAATATCCAATTCTGTCTTGATCTTCGACTACGTAATGTCTGGTGCTGATATTAGAAACATTGCTTCTTATCTCATACGGAAGGGGTCCCAGATCAACTGGCTCCCATCTTGCAAAATCTCTTAGAACTTCTACCTTTACCAGCATAGCTTCGGGATTATACTACTTTTTACTAAATTGTTCCGTTTGAGGTTGACGCAAATAAAAGTTGCTTCCACAAAGTTAACAATTCTTCTTCACTTAACCCATAAATATTCTTAACGATTTGCATGTTTTCCAAAACAGTATTTATTTCCTTGATTTGACAGTACATTTGTTTATACTTCTCGAGAGCAAATTCCAGTATTAAAAACTTCGAAAAAGAAGCTGAAAACGGCACAACAATTTTATTTTCAAATTTTCCGAAACCTTCCATATTTATACATTCTGATAATTTAGGAGTTTTATCTATATTTTCCTTACACCAATCATCTATATATTTCCCTTGCCCTTTCTCATTCAACTTCCTTTTAAAAACGATGTCGTCAACTGCAATCGCCAATCCCTCCTGCATAAAAGAGGTCGAAAGCATTTCAATTTTTCTTTTGATTTTTTGATTGTCCCATGTATCAAGCTCCGTATCTAAAGAATATGGCTCTCCCCATTTATGCGCAACCAGATGAGTGATTTCGTGCGGGAAATGAGGATCATCTTGTTTTTGCCAAAAACGGTAAATAGCCATTTCATCAAATCTTGCGCTTGCCCTGCTAATGCTATGATTTGGGTCGGCGCTTTGCTTGCCTTCTCTGGTGTCAAAAACCTGAAATTTTATCTTTAATTGATCTTTATCGGCACCAAGGAATTTGCAAATTTTTTCTAAATCTTCTTCTTGAGCTTTACGAAAAATTTGTATATTTTGTGGAGAATAATTCCCATTAAATGAAAATTCTATTTGTTTTGGACTCATTATTTTGATTGTAGCAGATTACTCAACTCTTCCGGTGAAGGTGGACTTGGCAACCATTTGTGCCACGATATTTTGCGGAACTTCTTCGTAATGACTTGGCTCCATATAATATGAAGCACGGCCTTGTGACATCGAACGGATTGTAGTTGAATATCCGGAAAGTTCGGCCAAAGGAACCATTGCCAAAACAATCGTTGCTTTTCCTCTTTCTTCTGTTCCCATAATCTGAGCTCTTTTGGCGCTTAAATCTCCGATTACGTCTCCCATAAATTCGGAAGGAGTGGTGACTTCGACTTTCATAACCGGCTCTAAAAGCGACATTTCCGCTTTTTTGGAAGCCACCTGCAAAGCTTTGGAAGCGGCGATCTTAAACGCTACTTCCGAGGAATCAACTTCGTGGAAAGATCCGTCATAAACGGTAACTTCTAAATCGACAACCGGGAACCCTAGTAAAATTCCGTTTTCCAAAGTTTCTTTGACGCCCTTTTCGATAGCTTTAACAAATTCCGCCGGAATTGCTCCACCCTTAATCGCATCTATAAATTCGTACCCCTCGCCCCTTGGTTTTGGCTTAACTCTTAACCAGCAGTGGCCGTACTGACCTCTTCCTCCGGATTGCCTGATATACTTTCCTTCGCCTTCCGCTTCATTTTTGATTGTTTCCTTGTAAGCAACCTGCGGCGCGCCGACATTTGCCAAAACGCCGAATTCCCTTTTCATTCTGTCTACCATAATCTCAAGCTGTAATTCTCCCATTCCGGAAATAATTGTCTGCCCTGTTTCATGGTTGGTTTTTATACCAAACGTCGGATCTTCTTCGGACAATCTTTTCAATGCGAATCCTAGCTTCTCTTGATCTACTTTTGTTTTTGGTTCGATAGCCAAAGAGATAACCGGTTCGGGGAAAGTGATTCTTTCCAAAACAATCGGTGCTTTTTCATCACATAAAGTATCGCCTGTTCCCGTATCTTTAAGTCCAACCAAAGCGACTATTTCTCCCGCGTAAGCTTCTTTAATTTCTTCTCTGTGATTGGCGTGCATTAGAAGAATTCGGCCGACTCTTTCGGTAATATTTTTTGTACTGTTGTAAATATATGAACCGGAGACGATTGTTCCCGAATAAACTCGAAAGTAGGTTAGTTTTCCAACGTGAGGATCGATTTGAATTTTAAAAGCCAACCCCGCCAAAGGTTCTTTCGCGTTTGGTATTCTTTTTTCTTCAGTGCCGGTTTTTGGATTATGCCCAATTATTTCTCCAACATCCAAAGGAGACGGAAGGTAGTCAACAACCGCGTCCAAAAGCGGCTGAACACCCTTATTTCTAAGCGAGGAGCCGACAAAGATTGGAACTAATTTATAGGAAATTACCGCCCTTCTTAAAGCGGCTTTTAATTCGTCATTTGTAATTTCCTCGCCGTGAAGATATTTATCGGTTAGGTTATCATCTGTTTCGGCAATTTTTTCGATTAATTTATGTCTATACTGCTCAACCTGCTGTTTCATATCTTCGGGAATTTCATCAACCACGTCAAACTCTGCACCCAATTCATCCGATCCCCAAATATAAGACTTCATGTCCATTAAGTGAACTATTCCCTTGAATGTTTGTTCGGCTCCAATCGGAAGAGCCATAATTAAGGTATTTGCGCCCAATCTTTCTTCAATCGATTTTACTGTTGCTAAAAAGTCTGCACCCAATTTATCCATTTTGTTGACGAAACAAATCCTTGGAACTTTATATTTATCCGCCTGTCGCCAAACCGTTTCCGACTGCGATTGGACTCCTTCTTCGGCATCCAAAACTGTGATACCGCCATCTAAGACTCGAAGCGATCTTTCTACTTCCGCTGTAAAATCAACGTGTCCGGGAGTATCGATAATATTGATACGGTGATCTTTCCAAAAAGCAGTTGTAGCGGCTGAAACAATGGTAATTCCTCTTTCTCTTTCCTGATCCATCCAATCCATCTGAGTTGTTCCTTCGTCGATATCGCCGATCTTGTAAGTTTTTCCGGTGTAGTAAAGAATACGCTCAGTAGTAGTGGTTTTTCCCGCGTCAATATGGGCAATAATGCCAATGTTTCTTACCTTGTCTAATGTTTTTAGTCTATCTTCTGTTTGTGCCATAGTAATAGAATACGATAAATCTTATTGAAAATAAACCAGCTTTAGAACCTGAAATGAGAGAAGGCTTTGTTAGCTTCTGCCATTCTGTGAACTGTATCTCTTTTCTTTACTGCCGTTCCTTCATTTTTGTAGGCATCGAGAATTTCCGCTGCCAATTTTTCGGAAAAAGTATGAAAATCTTTATTTGATCTTTCTCTGGCTGCTTCCAAAATCCACCTAATTGCCAAAGTCACTTTTCTGTCTCCTCTAACTTCCAAAGGCACTTGATATGAAGCTCCTCCGACACGTCTCGCTTTTACTTCGATTTTTGGTCCAACGTTGAAGATGGCGGTCTCAAAAATTTGAACCGGATCCCCATCTTTTGCCAAAAGATCCAGACAACCGTAGAAAGACTTTTCGGCCACGGATTTTTTGCCGTCCCTCATCATTCTATTGATGAATTTGGTAACTAATTTGCTTTGATAAAGTTTATCTTCGTTAACTTCTCTTTTTTTAATTTTCGCGTGTCGCATTAAACTGCTCCCCCTTCTGCTGGCGCTTGTCCAACTGCCGGCGCGGTTTGGGATGGGGCTTGTCCGGAAATTCTCGCCGGGCCTGATCCGTCTTTTTTCGCTCCGTATTTGCTTCGTGAAGATTTTCGGCCCTCAACGCCCATTAAATCGAATTTACCTCGCACGATATGGTATTTAACTCCCGGCAAATCCTTAACTCTTCCGCCTCTAACTAAAACTATTCCGTGTTCCGAAAGTGAATGGCCGACTCCTTGAATGTAAGCCGTAACTTCGGTTCTATTTGAAAGTTTAACTCTAGCCACTTTTCTTAAAGCCGAATTTGGTTTTTTAGGAGTCATCGTTTTAACTAGGGTGACTACTCCTCTTTTTTGCGGAGCGGGTAAGTTCTTATAAACTCTGTCTTTAGCATTAAAAAGACGCCTCAGACCGGTTGATCTGATCTTCTTACTTTTTTTTGTTCTTCCTCTTTTTGATAATTGACTAAGTGTTGGCATAGGTTTAATTATACTGCTTCTTGTTCAGGGACATTTCCCTCAACCGGAATTAATCTTCCGATAATAACGTTTTCTTTAAGTCCGACTAATCTATCTTCGGCGCCTTCCAAGGCGGCATCGGTTAAGACCTTGGTTGTTTCCTGGAAGGATGAAGCACTAAGCCAAGAATCGGAGAAAAGACTGGATTTGGTGATTCCTAAAATTACTCTTCTGGCTGTTGCCGGTTCTCCGCCCTGAGACAAAATTTCGGCGTTTATTTCTTCGAATCTGGTCTTGGTAATAAAGTCTCCGGGGATTAATGACGTGTCTCCGACGGTTTCGATAATAACTTTGTCGGCCATTTTTCTTAAGACTACTTCAAAATGCTTGTCGTTGATCGCGATTCCTTGAGATTCATAGACTTTTTGCGCTTCATCGATAACATATCTTTGCGCATCCATTAAACCTTTGATCTTGATTACTTCTTTTGGATCAAGATATCCCTGAGCAATTTGTTTTCCGACTCCGATTTCATCCCCATCCGCAACGTTTAACAGGGAAGAGAGCGGAACAAAATACTCTCTTTCTTCAATTTGTTTAACTTTAGAACTTTTAACCTTTATAACATATCCGTCATCGGTTGTTTCGATGCTGGCTTTTCCGGAAATGTCGGAAAGCGGCGACAAACTCTTTGGTGTTCGCATTTCAAAAAGTTCTTCGATTCTCGGCAAGCCTTGGGTAACATCTGACATTACAACTCCTCCGAAATGTTTAACCCTCATTGTCAGCTGGGTGCCGGGTTCTCCGATTGACTGAGCGGCGACTACTCCGGCCGGAACTCCTAATTCCACTTTTCTTCTGGTTCCAAAATCCCATCCGTAACAATTTGCGCAAAGACCGTAATCTTCTTTACAAGTCATCGGACTTCTGACAATTATTTCCTCAACGCCTGCGTCGGCAATTTCCTTAGCTTTGTCTTCGTTTATTTCCTCGTTGGCTTTAAGAATTTCTTTCTTGGTTTTTGGTGAAACAACTTTTACTGCCGTGTATCTTCCCAAAATTCTATCTTGGAAGGCAATTGTCTTTCTTGGATCATCAACTCTAACCGCGATACCATCATCGGTTCCACAATCTTCATTTCTAATAATCACTTCGTGGGAAACATCGACCAATCTTCTGGTTAAGTATCCGGCGTTAGCGGTTTTTAAAGCCGAGTCGGTCAAGCCTTTTCTTGAACCTCTGGCGGAAGCAACATATTCGAAGATTGAAAGACCTTCTCTAAAGTTCGATTTAATCGGCAGTTCGACGATCTTACCTAACGGGTCTAAGATAAGACCTCTCATTGCGGAAAGCTGCTTTAATTGTTCTTTTCCGGCTCTTGCTCCCTCGGAATCGATGATTGTTCTAATAACGTTGCCTGTTTTTAGGTTTTTCCAAGTGAGATCGGCAATCTTATCGGTAGTTTCCAACCAAACGTCATTGGAAAGTCTCTTTTTCTCTTCGTTGGTGATTAAACCCTCCTGATAATCGGCTTCGATTCCCGAAACTTTTTCTTCGGACTGGTTGATAAGCACATTTTTCTCTCCAACCATTTCGTTGTCGAATACTGAAACCGAAATTCCAGAAACGGTTGAACCATAGAATCCAAGCGATTTAATATTGTCTATAAGAGCTTCGACCTCGTCGGCTGTCTTGGTCTTGATTGCCATGGTGATTAATTTTTTAATTCCCGAGGCTTTAATTGATTCGTTAATAAAATCAAAACCTTGAGGAAGTCTTTCGTTAAGCATTAATCTTCCGGCGGTGGTTTCAATTAATTTTCCGCTAACCCTAACGTTAATCGGTTCTCTTAACATTATCTTGCCCGTATAGTTGGCTAATAATGCTTCATTTAGATCCATAAAATTCAACCGTTCTTCCTTATGAAGCGATTCGTCAATCGAAGTAAGGTAGAAAATTCCCACCGCCATTTCCTTGTTTGGCAAAGTAATCGGACTTCCGTCGGCCGGCTTTAATAAGTTGTGCTTTGGCATCATTAAAGTTATCGCTTCTTCCTGAGCCTTTTGGGACAACGGGATGTGCACGGCCATCTGATCACCGTCAAAGTCGGCGTTATAACCTGCGCAAACACAAGGATGCAAGGAAATGGCGCTTCCTTCGGTTAGAACCGGATAGAAGGCTTGGATTCCCAATTTATGCAGTGTAGGAGCACGATTAAGTAAAACCGGATGGTTCTTGGTTATTTCTTCCAAAATATCGAAAACTTCCGGAGATCTTTTTTCGATAAATCTTTTGGCAGATTTAATATTTGGAGCATAACCTCTGACTATTACTTCTCTTAAGACAAAAGGTTTAAACATTTCCAAAGCCATTTCTTTAGGCAGTCCGCACTGGGACAAAGTTAGCTGCGGTCCAACAACGATAACCGATCTTCCCGAATAATCGACCCTTTTACCCAACAAGTTTTGTCTAAATCTTCCCTGTTTCCCTCTAAGCATGTCGGAAAGCGATCTTAACGGTGAAGCAACAACCTGATTTGATCTTTGTGAAACGTCGATTAATGAATCAACCGACTCCTGAAGCATTCTCTTTTCATTTCTTAAAATTATTTCCGGTGCGCCTAAGGAAATTAAGTGTCTTAACCTGTTATTTCGGTTAATAACGCGTCGATAGAGATCGTTAAGATCGGAAGTTGCAAATCTTCCTCCGGCAAGCTGGACCATTGGTCTTAGATCCGGCGGAATAACCGGCAAAATCTCAAAAACCATTGCTCTTGGGGAAACACCGGCTTTTCGCATTGCTTCCAAAAGCCTTAACCTTTTGATTAGTTTAAAATATCTTTGCCCTTTGGCTTTTTCTGTTTCTTCTCTTAAGCCAACTATCATCGCGACAATATCGATTTTACTGACGAGATCGATTAAGCCTTCGGCGCCGGTTTTTATCTTGAAGAAAACCGGAATATCATATTCCAAAATCTTAAAGTATTCGTCTTCGGACAGAACGCTTCCGATTTTAAGGCTTTTAAGTAATCTGCCTAAAGCTTCGGAGATTTCATCGATTTTCTTATTCTCTGAGGCAAATCGGTCGGCAAGCTTGGCGATTCTTTGTCGTTTTTGTAGATCAATTTCTTGTTCGACTAAAGCTTTTTGCTCACCCTTAACTTTAGCTAGCCTTTCGTGTCTTTTTTCTTCCATTTCTTTGTCGATCACTTTTTCTTCCTGTTCCATTTCCTTTTTCTGATCATCTTTTCTTTGAGTAATAGTTTTATTTAAGATAGCTAAAGCTTCTTTCTTTTTATCCTCATCCAAATCGATAACCAAATATGAAGCGTAGTAAATTACCGATTCAAGACTCTTTTGTGACATGTCTAAAATTAGTGACAACGGGGAAGACGCGCCCTTGAAAAACCAAACATGGCAAACCGGAGCGGCCAAAGTAATATGCCCCATTCTTTCGCGTCTAACTCTGGACAGCGTAACTTCGACACCGCATTTATCGCAAATAATGCCTCTATTTCTAATTCTTTTATATTTCCCGCAATAACATTCCCAATCCTTGGTTGGTCCGAAGATTCTTTCGTCAAAAAGTCCGTCTTTCTCAGGTCTTAATGTTCTGTAATTGATGGTTTCCGGCTTGGTGACTTCACCATAAGACCATGACATAATATCTTCTTTGTTGGCCAAAAGAAGTTTTAATGCCTTAAAATCTAAAATTGTAATATCTTTGTTTTTTTTATCGTTATTATTCATTTGCTTTCTCCACTATTGCCTGATTTTGCGTTGTATCCGGTGCTGTTTCCGCTTCCTGAACCTTCCCCGTATCTTCGGGAGCGATTACTTCACTGGCGCCTAATTCTTGTTCCAATTCTTTGGTTTCTTTTTCGGCCGCCTCTTCGTTTTGCAAAGCTTCGGGTGTTTCCGCCGATTGTTCGGTAATTCCTTTAGTAACTGTTGCGCCGACCGGCACAACGTTTAATCCTAATGCCTGTAATTCTTTAATTAAAACCTTAAACGATTCCGGAACTTTGGGTGTCGGGATATCGGTTCCTTTAACAATTGCTTCGAATGCCTTCGCTCTTCCAACAACGTCATCCGATTTAATGGTTAACATTTCCTGTAAGGTATATCTGGCCCGGTGAGATTCAAGCGCCCAAACCTCCATTTCTCCCAAACGTTGTCCTCCCATTTGCGCTTTTCCGCCTAACGGTTGCTGGGTAACTAATGAGTACGGCCCGGTTGAGCGGGCATGAGTTTTATCCTCAACCATGTGGATTAACTTCATGACGTATTCGATTCCGACAACAATTGGATTTTCGTAGGGCTCTCCCGTTCTTCCGTCGTAGAGAATTGCTTTACCCGAAACCGGCAGATTTGCCTGCTTGAGTTTATCGACAATCTTGTCTTCATTCAACTCCTCAAAAACCGGCACTCCGATTTTTTCGTGCAATTCTCTGGCTGCCCACCCAAGATGCGCTTCCAAAAGCTGTCCCAAGTTCATTCTCGCTAAAACCGAAATCGGAGAAATAATAATGTCTACCGGGGTTCCGTCTGCCAAATGCGGCATGTCGACTTCCGGCAAAATTCTGGAAATAACGCCTTTGTTTCCATGTCTTCCTGCCAACTTGTCTCCGATTACAACGTGTCTAAATTGCGCTACTTCAACTAAAATCTTTCTGATGGTCCCCGGCTCCAATTCATCACCTTTTTTGCGGTCGAGAATTTGGACGCTAATAACTGTTCCTCTTTCGCCATGCGGCATTCTTAAAGACGTGTCCCTAACTTCTCTGGCTTGCTCTCCAAAAATCGCTCTTAATAATCTTTCTTCGGCGGTTAATTCGGTTTCACCCTTTGGCGCAATCTTTCCGACCAAAATGTCTCCCGGGCTAACTTCGGAACCGATAACCACAATTCCGTCTTCATCCAAATTAGCCAAATCTTCTTCGGAAACGTTCGGAATATCTCTGGTCGTTTCTTCCGGCCCTAATTTGGTTTCAACCACCGCCGCTTCATATTTTTCGATGTGGATGGATGACAAAATATCTTCTTTAACCATTCTGTCGGAAATAACAATCGCGTCTTCGTAGCCTAATCCGTCAAAAGCGGTATAAGCGATTAACAAATTTTGTCCCAAGGCTAATTCACCGTTATCCGAAGATGGTCCGTCGATTAATAAATCGCCTTTTTTAACCGTCTGGCCGCTGACAACCATTGCTTTTTGCGTATAGCAAGTTGCCTGGGAAGTTCTCTTGAAAGAATCAATGTAGAAAGTTGCTTCTTCGCCTGCTTTTTTGCCTTTGATTGTTACCTTTTCGGCATCGGCGTAAAGTATTTTTCCGTCAAACGGCGCGTTAACGACTCTGGACATAACTTGGGAAATCGGTCCTTCCATACCGGTTCCGATAACCGGACTTTCCGGTTTTACCAAAGGCACTGCCTGACACTGCATATGAGTGCCCATTAACGCACGGTTGGCTTCGTCATGACTGACAAAGGGAATCAGTGATGCGGCGCTTCCAACAACCTGGCGCGGAACAACATCAACGTATTCGACTTTTCCTCTGTCGGTTTCGATAAATTCGCCGTTATACCTGGCCGCGACTCTTTCATTTCTGATTCTACCGTCTTCGTCCAAAACTCCGTTATATGTAACGTAATGTTTTTGTTCGTCGTCGGCGGAAAGATAGACAATTTCATCGGCTGCTTTGGAAATAAGCTCTTTGCCGCGTTTTTCATGATTCACTTTTCGGTATGGAGCTTCCAAAAAACCGTATTTATTCACTCTTGAATACAAAGCCATATATGTAACCAAACCGATATTCGGTCCCTCGGGGCTTCTAATCGGACAAATTCTTGAATACTGGGAACTGTTAATGTCGCGGATCGAAAAAGCGGCTCTTTCTCTAGAAATTCCACCGGTTCCCATAACAGTCAATCTATTTAAATTGTCTACTTCGGAAAGCGGGTTTGTCTGGTCTAAGATAGTGGAAAGCTGAGAGGTTCTGAAGAATTCGTTAATCGCTGCCATAATTGGCCTGGCGTTAATCAAATTCGAAATCGAGATTGGTTGATCGGCTTGGATAAGACTCATTCTTTCTTTAACGCTTCTTTCCAATCTTAAAACTCCGATTCTGAAAGCGGTTGCGGCAACTAGCTCTCCAACACAACGAACTCTTCTATTTGCCAAGGAATCAATATCGTCGACTCCTATTTCGCCGTTGGCAAGCTTGATTAAGAAACTAATGGTACCGATAATATCTTCAACGGTTAAAATTCTGACGTCATCTTGTGGAGCGTTAAATCCGGCAATTCCTTCAAGCTTTTTATTCATCTTGTATCTTCCGACTTCGCCCAAGTCGTATCTTCGGTTATTGAAAAACATTCCGACAAAATTTTCTTTGACTTTATCTAAAACAATCGGCTCTCCGGGATGCATCTTTCTAAAGATTTCCACCAAAGCTTCCGTAGCATCGGCTGTTTCGTCTTTTTGCAAAGTGCTGTCGATAAATGTAGTTTTATAATTGCTCTCCGCTTCCCTAAACCTATTCTTGATGTCTTCGCTTGAGGAAATTCCGAGGGCCCGAAGAAATGTGGTTGCTAAAAACTTTCTGCGTCTGTCGATTTTGACCATCACGGTTTCGTGTCTGGTAGTAGTAAATTCCAACCAAGAACCGTGCACCGGTCTTATTTCGGCACTGTAAAGTGTTTTTCCGGTAACATTATCCTGAACGGCGGTAAAGAAAACGCCCGGACTTCTCACCAATTGGTTAACAACCGCTCTTTCGATTCCGTTTACCACAAATGTTCCCCTGTCTGTCATTTGCGGAATGTCTCCTAAAAATACTTCCTGGTTATAAGTGGCTGCTGTTTTTTTATTGGTAAGTGTAGCGTTTACGTATAATGGGGCATCAAAGGTGACTCCTTTGGAAAGCGCGATGACCGGAGTAATAACCGGCTTTCCAAGACGGTACTCCTTAAGCTCGAGCATCCAATTTTTTTCAGTAAAATCATCAATGGGGGAAATTTCGGCTAAGACTTCTTTAATTCCTTTTCCCAAAAACCATTGGTACGATTCTTTCTGTACTTTAAGAAGATCCAGTTGCGGCAAAATTGAATAGGATTTTCCCCAACTCTTCCTAATATTATCCTTATTGTCGTTTTTGTCGGTTTTAGGCATTCGTGTTTTTTGTCGGGTCAGTTAATACCAAAAAAAGACCAAAGGCTATCGCCCTTATCTTTAATTTTCGGTAAAGTGATTGAATTTATACCATATTCATTGAAGCTGTGTCAAGGGGTAAATTAAACCCTATAATTCAACCAACACTTCTTCAATGTCTGCGAATTCTTGGTAACCATGAGGAGCGGTTTGGTCAGGCGGCTGCAATAAATATCTCCAACCCGGATCGGTTACATCCAACTGGTCGGTTCTTGGCAAAAGCTGTTCGCCTCTAGTAGCACTATCGGCAACGCCGCTTGAGCTTTCTGCTACCTCTTCTGCTGTAAAGATTTCCGGCATAGATTTAAAGTTTAGCACTTTCTAAGTGTTTGTCAACCAAAGGAAACAGGCGGAATTGACATCATCAAACGCATTTGCTAAAATCCGTTTTTATGACAACGCCCGAAGATCCAAAACCAGACGTAACAGGCCTTACCGAACTTAGATTTGGATTGGTTTTACCAACCCTTTTACCTCCTCAAGACGGAGCGTTTGAGGATACGTCCGATGCCTATGGTATTAACCCCGAAAAATTTAGGGTCGCCATGCAACATCGTATGGAAACGGAAAATCCTGCTCTGCTTCGCTTTTTCGAGGATCATCATTCTGTAATGCGTCCCCAAAGAGCGCTTCAATGGCTTTGTGTCTATTATGGAATGTTTGAAAAAGCAGCCAGGGACCAAGCTATGCTGCCGCTTAACGTTACCGATCGAACAGCTCGCAGTTATTCCGCAATTCAAGTATTAAGAGGCGTCACTGATACATTATCTTATAAAGAAATTATCGAGCAAGTTGAGGCCGAATGGCAAAGAAGAAGAGAAAGAGATAAAGCGTTTAGCCCTGAGCTGACTAAATTTTGGGATGCCGTTGAAACCGATATTAAAACCGCAGAGGCGGAAGGCGAAAGCGAAGTTTGTACTTTTGCCGATCTTGTGCCGGTTACCGCTGTTCAAGCGCTTTTGCAAAGACAGCAAGATGAATATTCATTGGTTGGTGCTTATTTACCTCATTAACTTCTTGAAAGATTTAGTGTCTTTTTCTATTGGGAAAATAATCCGAGGTTAAAAGATAATGATGAATATCATCGTACATCTTCCAACGCCCAATTTTTTCTCCGGCAACTCTTGCCGCATCGATGTTATAAGTCCGTAAACCGTAATCTACTTTTGCCTCACATTCCCTTCTATAAACTTCCAAAGGCTCCCTGATTTCAGGAGGAAGTTGGATTAGATCGGCATGTCTTGCCATGTCTATAGCAGTCTGTTTAGTGCGGTCATCTTCTCCTGTTACTTCATAAGGATTTCTAACCGCCGTAAAAACCGGATGCATATCAGGCGTTTCAAGACAAACCGAATGAATAATAATATTTCCACGGCGTACACTGGCTGCTAAAGATAATCCGGAAGGGGCACGTAAATCATCGGCTCTGGAAGTCATTGTGAAAACGGCGATTCTTACACCGCTTCGGGGTTTTGGTTCGGCTTCGGCCGCGGCGGCAGCATATAATTCTGAATCAGCACTACGCATATCCTAAGATTATAGGACTTTATTCTTAAAAATCAAGCGGAAATTTTGGGTTAAGACCGTGGTTCAATACAGGTATCATAGGATAATTCTTTTATCCGCGGCGGGGTCGATTTGCCTCCATGCTGCCATGATGCTTGCCAAACCAAGATCGCTCCCAATCTATCGCCTGTTGGAGTTGAAAACCTGAGTTCTTTTAGATCAAGAGTGTCCGGTTTAACTTCTAATTTAAAACGCAACATTGCTTCAACTGCAGCATCGGGCATGTCTTTTGGCGCGGCCGAAATAATCTGTACTGTTGTTTGATGTCTATCGACAGTAATCACGTAGTCTTGAACGGGAAAATCGATAGCCTCAAGCGTTTTTCTCACAAAAATGTATTCTATTAAACCTTAATAAACTTGTCAATTATAAAAACCTCTATCTTTTCTGTGCAAGAACGGTGATTACTCCGCCTTGTGGAATGGGAACGTCCGGCATCCAATCCTCACCATACATAATGTTTGCCTGCCAATCTTCGGGCATTAATTGACTATGGGTAATTTTAAATCCCCGCCTAAGAAAATATTCTAAAAGCTCTGTTTGTCCAAAGAAAAGCTGGGGTTCTAATTTATATTCTCCCGAACAGCCGCACTCGCGCATAAATACATTACCATCTACTTTCTTGGTAGTGCTGTAAGGATAAGCTGCTTCTCTTTCCATTTCTCCATACGAATAGTCTTCTTTTCCACCAGCTCTTACCCAAATATGTCCACCCGGTTTTAAGGCTTCGCATGCTTTATCTAAGACCGTAATGGCCGATTCTTTACTGGGAAAATGAATCAAAGTTTGTCCAAGCATTACGGTATCAAATGCTTCACCACCCAAATCCGCACTAATAATATCTTCTTGCCTGACTTCAATAGGCAAAAAGGGATATGCTTCCACTAATCCCCTTAGTATTCCTACCGCTCTGGTGCTTGTGTCATAGCCGGTTACTTCCATTCCTTGCAGAGCAAAAGCTAAGCTGTTTCTACCAAGACCTATCCCCAAATCCAGTAATTTTCCGCCCGGAACGAGCAGTTGGTCTGAAAATTTCCAAAATTCCGGATCTCCGGCACAGAAATTCCAATTGGCATCATATTCGGAAGCTCCGATGCAGGTTGAAAAAAGATCGGTTGGCGTTACGCCATCAAGCGGTTTATCATTTAACGCTCTAATCGGCTCTATTTCGTTCATTAAGCAAAGATTGTAGCAAATAATAGTTAATTAATCAACTATAGGATAGAGGAGGCTAGAAACCGGGGTGGGTGGGAACAGTACTCGGGCCGATTATTTTCTTGTTTAAATCAATTGGTGACCTTTGATTAATTTCTTGTTTAATTTCCTGTTTGAGAACTGCCGAATTATCAACAGTATCCTGGTCGTACAGTCGATGTTTAATAATAAAAGCCGTTCCCAAAAGCACAATAATTAGAAGCGGAACCAGCCACTTTAAATTATTGTGTGTTTCCAGAAACGAGGTATTTTTGCGAGCAGGTCTTGCTCTCTTGGCAGTTCTCTTTTTAGGCATTAATCTAATAATGCAGAAAAAATAAGCGTTTGTCAATAAGAAGACTAATTAAATTGCTTTTTTAGTGAAGGAGTGCCATGCTTAAAAAGAGAGGAGGTGAGAAACTTGAAAAAGATAGAAAAATACTTTTCCAAACACGTCTATCTTAACTCCTTGGGACATTTAATCGGAGGGGTTGGAATAGGCGCTTTATTAACCAACAGTTTTCTAAATCCCCATCCGGTAAGATACGGGATAGCGCTAATTGTAGTGGCGGTTTTATTCCATGTTTACGCATATTACAAAGGGTAAGGATTAATAAGAAGTCAAACTATTTAAGATACATTTCTAAATCCAAGTCTTGAGGAGTAAACCCTTCACGTTTATAAAATTCAATCGCCCTATCGTTTAGCGCAAATACATTTACCGCTACTTTATCCATTTTTATTTCTTTCGCCCACTCTTTAAATTTATTCATTAGCATTTTTCCAACTCCATGGCTTCTGAATTCTTTTTTAACAAAAATGTTTTCCAAATCCGCAACTGTCACGTTTCTATACGAAGGAACTTCTTTCTTGGCCGCAGTTAAGTAACCTACTATTTCTCCATTCATTTCGGCAACAAAACATACTCCCGAAATTTCTTTTATTTTTTCTCCATAATGTTTTTTCCCATTAGTAGAATGCGCCCAACTTACGTCTACTTTTTTATCAAAAGGAAGATCCGAAATTGTTAGTTCATCGGAAAGTAACAAAATTGTTTCTAGCTCGTCGGGGCTTGCTTTCCTGATTATTAGATTCTCCATGTGTTGATTATATCATTGCAGTAAAAAACCGTAGACTAGAAAGCCAAATCATTTAATTTGCAAATAGACGGCATACCAATTTTTAGTAATCTCCTGCTGCGCCTGGGCAAGGCTTAGTTTTCCCAAACAAACCTGCGAATGCAAATAGTTTTCCACCGTATCTTTTTCATTAAATGAAGGATGCGGTTCCGGCCAAAGATTCTGAGGATCTTTGGGGCCGCCGCCCAGTTCAAGCGAAATAAAATGGTCTTCTTCATAATCTTTCATGTTCGTATCCTGATATCCGTAATCAATGATCTGCTGCTTTTTAAGATTATTAGTATAGGAAACCGGCGGACGGACGGTTTGGGTATAACCTGCGTGACAAATAGTCGAAGAAAGATTATCCTGGGTCACGCTCGGATCAATTTCTCCCGGAGTGCAGTTGGGGTCGGGCAAAACCGCTTGTGGATCAGATGCATTAACTTGCGTAGCGTGGCACTTGGCGGAACTTAAAGAAATGCCTAAAACCGTATTGGCCGGAGAAATGGTAGGAGTAACGGAAATTTTTTGGGGAATTGGATTTTGAGTTAAATAATAGAAAAATCCCCCAACGGCGAATATAAATAGACAAATAAGTAAAAAAAGATTCCGTTTGTAGTTCATTTGAGCTAATTAAAAATACCTTTTTACGGCTAAGAAGTCAAATAAAATAAATGGCCTTAAATCTTTGTCTTAAATCCGAGTTTTTACGACATGATCTAAATTCAATTATTTTTTGAGGTTTTCGATGAACTTATTTAAATCTTCTTTTTCAATTCTAATAAATTTACCCCCTAATTTTACTGCTTTTAAGTCACCACGTCTTACATAACGCCTAACACTCTCCGGATCTACTTGTAATAATTTTGCAACTTCATCAGTAGTAAGAAACCTTTTTTCTTGAATTTCATTTACATTTTCTTCCTTCGGATTTAACGCTTCGAGATATATATCCAACGATCTATCTACAGCATTAATCATTAAAGTATAATAACCATCCATTTCTCGTTTAGTTTGACCTTTTTCCAAAGATTTTACGTATTCATTTCTATCTTCTTTTCGAATAATTGCTGGTGGATATCCCGCTTTTATTAATAACAAATTCATTAATAATCGCCCAACTCTACCATTTCCATCAACAAAAGGATGAATAGTCACAAATTTAAAATGTGCATCAATCGCAAATTTAATTGGATCATCCTGATTTTCACCCTGAAGCCAAACAACAAAATCATTCATTAATTCAGGAACCTTTAGCGGATTTGGTAAAATTGTTTCAGATCCTTTAAGTCTAACTGGAACCGTTCGCAATTTACCTTTATTAACATCATCAATTTTATTAAGAATAATATTATGAATTTCTAATATTTCATTTAAACTTAACTTCTGTTTTTGATCAGCTAAAGCAAAAACATAATCTAGAGCTAAGGAATGATTTATTGCTTCCTGATGCTCAATTAAACTTTTACCCTCAACTGTTAAGCCTTCATCAACTACTAATGCCGTTTCCTGACGGGTTAATGTATTGCCTTCTATAGCATTAGATGTGTATGTTAATTCAACACGAAACCATTCTTGAAGATTTATTTCAATCTCTTTTGGAAATGGTTTATATTTATCTAATAGTTGTTTTTTTGTTTGTAAAAACTTTAATTTATTATCCATTTCACACTATTCTATACTACTTTAGACTACTTGTCAAGTCCAAATGTAGTACAAAGTAGCATTATGTAGTATTACAAAGTGAATATATAGTCTTAAATCTGAGCTTGTGCGATGCGAAGTCTTTTATAGTCTAAAAGTAGTTGAATAATAGTCGAATTGCATTAAATTGCTACTTGACATGTCCGTACATTGTCAGTACAATATATATATGTTAATACAAACTTTATATAAAAACGGCAACTCAGTTGCAGTAACTATACCAAGGCAATATTTGGAAGATCTAGATCTTAAAGAAGGATCTGAAGTTGTAGTGGAAAAACAAGGCAAAGAGCTAAGAATATCTTCTAAAACAAAGGTTTTAGCTTCAGATTTAAATCCAAAGTTTATGAAAATGGTTGATGAGTTTGTATCAGATCATGAAGATGTTCTGAAAAAACTTGCTTCAAAGTGAAAAAAAGGATTGTTTACCTTTCTACTATTCACGTGTTAGCGATCCATGATCAAATGATCAAGCGTTTTGGTGGATCACATGGAATAAGAGACATAGGACTTATCGAATCCGCTATCGGTAGACCCATGTCCACATTTGATGGCGCGGATTTATATATTAATATTTTTGATAAAGCTGCTGCTCTTCTTCAATCATTATTGAAAAACCATGCTTTCGTTGATGGGAACAAAAGAACCGCTTTATCTTGTGCAGGCGTATTTCTAAAAATTAATAGTTATTCTTTAATAAATGATCATGATAATGAAGTTGAATTTGCTATAAAAGTAGATAATTCAAATCTATCAATTGAAGAAATATCTAATTGGCTAAGACTTCATTCTAAAGACTTAAATAAATCTACTGAATGACGTAATTATTACGACATTCAGTAGGGAATTCAAATGCCCTCATGTACACACATATTTAGTTAATTTTATAAATAATTGTTTGATTCGTAAATCCTCTCTTTTGCGACGGTAGGTTAATTATCTTAACGAGGTCTGATTGTATGGTTTATATGACGCGAAATTGAGCCTAATAGTCAAATTAAAAACTGTTGGCTAAACAATTTAATGCTA
>Ga0182027_10000461_pt1 | contig 71477 bp, 55 predicted proteins | sample 712E1DmetaG_FD_121300 | JGI IMG/M metagenome (GOLD analysis project Ga0182027, IMG submission 121300) | Permafrost microbial communities from Stordalen Mire, Sweden - 712E1D metaG (Illumina Assembly) | ecosystem: Environmental > Terrestrial > Soil > Wetlands > Permafrost | place: Sweden...
AAAACTCACAAATTCGACATCTGGCGCGGGGAAAACATTGACTATATCGGGATCTAATGCCGCAGCTGGCAATGGTGGGAACATTATCCTCGCGCCTGGGGCTAAATCCGGGAGTGGAAGCGATGGATGTGTCGGGGTGGGAACAACGGCACCAAAGGGGATATTGCAGTTGAATAACTCCTATGTGGTGGCTCCAGCTCCAACTGGAACAGCGGCAACGGATACCCAAAATATTAATAATGCAATTACCGCTGTTAGCTCAGGCGGGTTTGCTGGTACTGTCTGCCTGCAAGCCGGGACTTACGTAATCAATAACACCATAACGCTTCCCAGCAGTTTAAAGCTGATAGGCGCCGGGATAAACATGACTATAATCAAGTTGGATAAGAGCGATACTGGCGTCCCTGTGCTTGATACGACAAATACTGGTGGCGTTATTATTAAAGATTTGCAAGTAACGGCCGTGCAGACCACCATGCACATTGGGCTTAATATCAGCCAGTCGCATTTCAATAGTGTTGAGAATGTACATATTAACAATATGGATGTGGGGATTTTTGTATCTTGGGATTTTAATCAGTTCAGAAACTTTTTTATTCACAATTGTAATACTGGAATTTTAATGGGCAAAACTTCAGATGTAACAAACGGATGGTGTTCGGCCTCTGTTTTTATTGGGGGCCAGATTTCCTTATGCAACAATTATTGCATTCGGTGCGCTTATGGCCATAATAATTGGTTTTATAGTGTCACCTGTGAGCTTAATTGGGGTCCTTATTTCATCGCCGCCCTGGCTCTTGAATACTTTGCCGGTCATGATACTGGTGGTGCTAATTTAGTACAGGGATGTTATTTTGAAGACAACGATGGGGATCAAATACGAATCGACTCTAAAGGGAACAAGTTGATTGGGAACTGGATCTGTTTTCAACATAATATGATCGGCCCCTATATTCCATTCGATGGAACAGGACAATATCCTAATGATCTTGCTCTTAGTGGCACATACACAGGCACATATACAAGAACCTATAAGGTTAAGATTACGACTACGGGAGGTACCGATAAATTTGAGTATTCTGAGAATGGCGGAGTAGATTGGTCAAGTGAATTCAATATTACGGGCGCAGCACAGTCATTAGGTAACGGCGTTTCAATTACATTTGCGCATGTGAAAGGCCATACTCTCAATGATTGCTGGAGTTTTAACGCCTATAAAGCACAGAATGGAATCAATTGGGTATCGGGAAGTGGAACTGCAGACGGGAATTCATTGCAGGCCAATGCCGTATATTCTTATAACGACGGTCCCCATTATAACGACGTACTTCTGAGAAATCTCGGCATCGGCACGGCAAGCCCAGCAGCTACTTTTGAAGTGGTCGGAAGATCTCTTTTCAATGGTGGTAATGCCGCCAACTTGGATCCGGCAGCGTTTAGCCTTTCAATTTTACAGAACAGTGGGAAAATGCTTTTAGGCTGGAACCGCACTGCTGGCGAAGGCGAAGCTGATTTTATAAATAACCGTGGGGGAGGTAGCAATGGTGGTTTTGCATTTTACGATTACGACAATAGCGGGACCTTAAAACAACTTATGCGCCTGCAGAGTGGGGGAAACGCCGGAATAGGAACTCCCTCGCCTTCAGAAAAGCTGACCGTGGCCACTGATAATGGTGGTGATGGTATCTCTCTTAGAAAAGGCGATGGTAGCTTAAGGGGCTTTTTAGCCAGGGCCGGAGGAGGGTATGGTTTTTTAGAACTTTATGATGATTCTACCATTTGCCAAATAAAATTATACTCTGTTGGAAATTCTTACATTAACGGGGGATCCGTCGGCATTGGGTTAACGAATCCCAGCTCAAAATTGGACGTTGCTGGGGATGTCGAGATTGGAAATACCAATTATTTCTATCTTGGCGACCCAAGCACAGATGGTAGCTGGCGTTTCCACGTGACCAGCAACAATCTTCGTTTTGAGCGCAGGATTTCAGGAAGCTGGGTCGATAAAGGAGGTTTTAACGGATAGTTTATGCTGTTGACAGGGTGAGGGCGCAAGCCCTCACCTTTTTCAACCCTTATCTGATTTGGTAGACTTTTATTATTCCATTTGCCGAAATGTAAAGCTTATTGTCGTGGACTTTGAAATATTTCACGAGATAATCCAGACTGATTTTCCCTTTATATTTTCTATTCGAATCGTAGATTAGGATTTCATAAATATTCGGATTAGAATGATACCCAGCAATGTAGATATTGCCTTTTTCATCTTTTGTAAGGCTCCAAGCAATTTCGCTTGAATGAAAATCGAGTTGCCAATTTCCCGTATTGTTCAAGTTCTTGTCATATAGACGAATGATCGAGCCGTTTCCGCCGACAAGCAAAGTGTCATTATTAAACGTTAAGCCGTCAGCACTGATCATACTCGTCGAGTCTATCGTCTTCCCGTCCGATGATATTTTGGCAATTATGCCGCTCGTGACCCAGACGAAATCTTCATAGAAAAGTAAATCTTTATTTTCGTTATTCGTGAATCGAGACAGGGTATCTATTCGGACTCCAGCACTATCAACTTTAAATATCCCATCTTGGTTAATTGTAAATAGGTCTCCCAGAGAATCGAAGTCCATAGCATAAGGATATTTTAAGCCAAGGTTGCTATAGGAACTCTTTGCCACCAGGGCAGAATTATAAGTAAAGAAATGCCATGAGTTATTGTAAATATCTGCGATAAAAAGGTTGCCTTTTTTGTCAAAGTTGAAAATCTGGTAGCCCTGAAAAGTGATTGTTCCAATGGAATCTATTAAGCTGATGACAGGAACAATCGTGATGCTCACCGCCGCGCTCTTCGTCCCCTCCGTAGCGCTCTTGTTCACCGCCGCCACCATGTACTCATCCGTCGTCCCCTGCACGCCCGTGCTGTCCCTGTAAACCGTATCCGCCACCGGCGAAGTATTTATCCTAACAGCCACCGTGTTAGAGTCAACGTTCCGTCTGTAAACATTGTACGACTTCACCAGCGCTGTATCGGCCTTAGTCCAGGTCAAGGATACAATCTGCTTGAGCGTATCATACGACAAGCTCACGTTTTTCGGTGTAGGAATCCCCGTAAAAGGCAAGCTAATCGTGTCGAGGTTCGTTGTGTCAGCCGACCGAACCGGCACACCCACCGTGTCTAACACGCCGTAATTATCAAGTGACGAGATTAACCGGAGATCGTACTTCGCCTCCGCGAGAGCGGAAAACTTGAAACTTCCATCCACGTTCACTTTTGCGAACCTGTCAATGCCGAACGCCAGAACAAATACCTTTCGTGGATCGCCTCCCTCAGAAAGCCTGATAACGCCCTTCAAGGCCCCTGCGGGCTTCAAAGTGTCCGGAGCAAGCGTATCGGTAGTTGCCTTGTTCTTAACAGCCACGGAATCAATTAAAACCGCGTTATTGCCGCTTGCGCTTGTAATTATATAGGTGCCTGTGTCCAGCGTGGTGTCGAACGCATATTTTCCCGTACTGTCCGTTACAACCGAATCTGTTGCCGCGAGGACGGCCAGCCTTTTAGGAAGCCCTGCGCCTGAAAGATCCGCAAGAGATGTTTTCGGGCGGATGTTGACCCGAACACCTCTGGCTGGCGTTTTACCGTCGGGCAGATAAAGCACGCCGACAAGTGCGTTGCCAACGCCTGACCCGTTGCCTGTCGTTTGCGTGGGATGTGAGCAGTTGAGTAAAAAAAGGACACCGGCAATGGCAATTATTGTTAATGAAATTTTCGGCTTCATGACTTTTTCCTCTTGATTGGTTTCGTGGATACCGGAAAAAACTGGAAGTTGAGCTGGTAAACCGAATCCGCCGCTTCGTCCGCTTCCGCGATCTGAAGCAGGCGCAGCCGGAAAGCCTCAATCTCCTCACATATATGCTCGTATACTTTTTTTGAAATGCCCAGGGTGACTCCGGACACGTTACGTTGCTCTTTGGGAAGCTCGTCCAAAGCCCTAAGCGCAAGTTCGCCGGCTTGTTTATGAAAGTTCAGCACTGCAAGGCTTTCGACTTCGGGTTCCGTTGTGATGGACTTGCCGGTCACCACATATCTGTCGTTTTTCTGTTTCTTGACGAATCCCAACCGCTCTAAAAGTTCAACTGCCTTGCGCGCCTGACCGGGAGTGATACGTGGCCGTACCGCTTTGGCGAGCGAATCGTAATCGCCGTCGAAGCCATACAAATCGATAAGCGAACGCACAACGCTATAATGGAGTTTTGAATAATACTCGAACTGTTCGCTTCTGATTATCTGCGGCTTCCAGGCGGAGTCGCCGGAAAGCTTTATGGCTGAAAGTCTCTCGTAGAAATGGTTGCGCTCCTTGAGCGTGGCCGCGTCGTTGAAGGCGACGAGGTTCTCGAAGTAGTCGGACTCATACTTGTTAAGCCGCATCGCCTGGGCGAGCCCGAAAATGTTGGATTTTGAAAGGCCCCTTCTTCCCTGGAGAACGTTATAAAGAAAACCTCTGCTTTTGATGCCGGCTTTTTGCGAATAAACCCGGTAGGAGAAGCCTGGGTTTTTTCTTCTGGCTTCCTCGTAGTAGTCCCGGAGGAATTTTTTATAGTCAGTGTATCTGCAGATATCAGGCATAATATTACATTTTTCTGGAAACAGGATGGCATCTCATCCTTACTCTACAAATTTACACAATAAATGTTAAAAAAGCAATTGTTTAATACATTTTTTGTTTCCTTCTGGAAACACTTAAGAAATTGCGAATGATGATTTTATCGGTGCACTATGATCACAAAAACCAGATATGGTTAATTGGCTATACCACCAATGTATCAATTGGAGCCACAAATACTGCTTTTCGTACCTGGCTTTTCTCGACGCGTTAGGTAGGACTGGAGGCCGCGCTGGAGCGCGGTGCTGCCTGACCACGGCCCGCAGGGCCTTCGTGGCAGGCGGCCCGAGGCTGAAGGCCGAGACCGGAAGGAGGGCCGACCCTGTTTGCAGGGGCGAAATATTTTTCGCCCCTGCAAACAGGGGAACGCCCATTTCTTTATTAATAAATCTTACCTGTAATTCACCACAAAACCTTTATTCGGCGACAGCGCCTGCTTAAGTCCCACGCTCGCCCACCCCGTTTTCGTACTATCAATAATAAACCCCTGCATACCCCTCGACGCAAGGTACCCTAGCGCCTGTTCGGCGGGCATGAGAAACGCCGTCTTGACCGCTGCGTCAACCGCCAGCGGGTCCTGTCCCGTTGCGGTCGCGCTCATGTTGAGCGAGCCGGGCACGCCGGTTTTGGGGTTGAAAAGATGATGGTACCGCTTGCCGTTGACAATAAAGCACCGCTCGTAATCGCCGCTGGTAAAAACGCACCCGGTGGCAAACGCGAGCGTTGCAATGAGGTTCACCGAATCGCGCGGGTCCTGGATCCCGATGACCCACGGGTCGTTTGACGGCTTGCCTCCGAATGTCGTCAAGTCTCCCCCGAGATTCACCAGAAAGCTTGTATGTCCCTTTTTCCTGAAGAATGCCGTCGTTTCTTTTAGCACATACCCTTTTGCAATGCCGCCGAAATCAAAATGCATACCCTGCGGCATGACAAAAACGCTGTCGGAGACAAAACGGACGCGGCCGAACCCGGTGAGCGTGAGCGCGCTGTCTATCTCGCGTTGTGACGGCACGCGGTTTTCCCTCTGGTGCGATTCCAGACCGTACAGGAGCTTGAACGGCTCCACCGTGACATCGAACAGCCCGTCCGATGCCGTGAATTCCCTTCTGCACGCGGCAATGATCGGCGCAAACGCGCCTGATATCGTCACCTGCGAATCAGCGCGGTGGTTGATGCGCCATATTTCGCTTGTCTGGCGGGAAATTGAAAGGCTGTCTTCAAGCCGCGTTACGAGCGCCTCAAACGAATCGATGTCCGCTTCCGCGCGCGGTGAGGCCGAGTAGACCGTTACGTCAATGCCGGTGTCGAGGCCGTAAAAATGCCTTGCGTGCTTTTCAACCCTGGCGCAGCCCGTGAGGGCCAGACCTATGCCAACAACCAGGGCGGCCTTACACGTCAAGCGGAGCAATGATTTTTTCACCGTTAAAGTCCTTTTGGGCAAGAAGGAGAAACAAGATGCCGGCCACCGCGAGAAAAAGCACGAGGAGCCACACCGGTACGGGGACCGCGGAGCGGACCGCGTAGTATACCCCGAACACGAGGCCGACGAACAGTAAATTGACAAAAGGTATGAGGCGCGGGCTGGACAGGCGGATGGACATCCATGCGCCCGCTGCCGCGTTCATGAACGTGCCGGTGCAGTAGAGCAGCGCTCCGAACAGCATTGGTTGCGTCGCGTAAAGGTGCAACCGGCCGGTCAGGGCCACCCATACGAATGAAAGGCCGAAACAGAGGCCACCTATGACAAGAGACATCAGCATGACAAAGATGATTTTTCCCATTAAAACGCCGGTGCGCGAAAACCCGCTGGTAAGGAGGATCTCCATGGAACCGCTCATGCGCTCCGATACGAACACGGTGTTCGCGAAATTGCCGCTCACGATCACTGAAAAGAACAGCCACCACACCGCGCCGCCAAACGCGAGGTCGTTGTATAATGGAAGGAAACTCCAGACGAAAACCAGGATTCCATATACCGTAAAAACGCCCTTTTCGCTTCCCGCAAAGCTTCGCCATTCTTTTTTAAGGATGAGGAGGATGTCTTTCAAGGCCGATTCCCTTTCGCGTCCCGGTAATGCGTGCGCATCCTGTTTTTAAGATTGTCTGTTTCAGGCCCGACTTCCCCGATGCCGCAGCCCGCAGCCACAAGCCCGGACACTATTTTCGGGATTGTCGCTTCCGGCTGCAGAACCGAAAAATGCCAGGAGCCGTTTTCATACCCCGGGGGAAACCCGCAGATGCTTTCGATGATCGTGCCGAATTTTTCCTCCGCCCCGCAGCGCACGAACCACGGCCTGGGCAGGGCCGCCTCGGCGCCCGATTTGAGGATGGTGATGCACCGGTTGTGGAGCATGCCCACCGCGTCGCACAGTTCCTCTATTGCCTGGAGCTGGTGCGAGCTGATGAAAATGGTGCCGCCTTTTGACTGCGCGCGCCTTACAAGCCGGTAGAAATGCTCGCTTGCGTCAACGTCAAGCGCCACCATGGGCTCGTCGAGAAAATATGCGGCGGGCCACGAAAGAAACGCCCGGCAGATGCCGCATTGCATTTTCTGGCCCCGCGACAGCAGCTTCACCTTTTTCCGGCCCCCGCGGATTTCCCCCGCGATAAAGGTATCATGCCAGAACTCGTCAATGTATTCTTCAACCTGGCGCCAAGCCATCCGCTTTGCTTCCGCGAATATCTTAAGGTTCTGGGCGACCGTCATGTTGCCTGCAAACCCGTCGCTGTCAAGGATGACGCCGAGCTGCCTAAAATATTCCGCTTTGTGCTGCCACGGATCAAATCCGAGTACGCTTACATTCCCCTGGTCGGGCCGGAGCAGTCCCAGGAGCATGCGTATAAGGGTGGTTTTCCCGCTTCCATTAAGCCCCACGAGCCCGAACACCCTTCCCGCCTCTATGGTAACGGACGCGTTGTCAAAAATCAAGTGTTTGCCAAAGGACTTGAAGAGGTTCTTTACTTCGATGACGGTGTTGGGCATAATCTTTAAAAATGCAATATGCTTATAACTATTTAAAGGTGTTATTGAAAATAAATATAATCTGGCGGGGGAAGTTCAGCCTGCCTCAAAACCCAGTTAAAGAACTGGGCGCCTGCCTTCGGCACCGGCAACTTTTCCGCCCTTCCCATTGGGCGGGTTGTTCCTTCCGGTCTCGGCCAAGGCCTCGGGCTGCCACGGCCCTATGCCGCTTTGCGGCGGGTCCGGGCAGCATCGTGCTCCAGCACGCCCTCCAGTCGCTCCTGGCGCGTCGGCAATCACATGTTTAGTTAATTTACTTTTGTGACTCCCATCGAAACTATTGCAACATTTCAAGCAGTTCTACAGCTCTTTACAACGACAGTTCGCGGGTGCGCCCAACGGAAGTTTGAACCTTGCAAATATCGGTACCCGGCCGCACCCAGGAGAGGGTGTGCCCTGCATGCAGAGTCGTAGCGCACTGCGACTCTGCTGCAGGGCCAGGGGGGATACCTCCCCCACCAGAGCATTATACTAAAAGTAAAGAGATAGGATATAAATTCATCATCATATATTTTTATACCATGAAAATCATTACCGCCACAACGGCCGGGTTCTGCATGGGCGTGCGGCGCGCGGTCGATATCGCGCTGGAGCATGCGGGCAGGTCCGGGGGCGGCGTATACACGCTAGGGCCGCTCATCCACAACAACCAGACCGTGCAGATGCTCGTGGAGCGAGGCATCACCACCCTTGACGAAAGCAAGCCTCCCCCTTCTGATTCCACCATCCTTATCCGCGCGCACGGCGTCGCCCCCGGCGTCCAGCGCTCGTGGGAGCCAAGGGGCCATGTGATTGACGGAACATGTCCCAAAGTCAAGACCGTGCACCATGTTATAGAAAAATACAGGGCACTCGGTTTCGCCGTTGTCATCGCCGGCGACGCGGGCCACGCCGAAGTGGTGGGCCTGCAGGGATATGCCGGCGATGCCGGGCACCTTATCGGTTCGGCCGATGAGGTGAAAAACCTTCCCGATTTTAAAAAAATCTGTCTTGTTTCGCAGACCACCTTTGACAACACCACCTTTGAGGAAATCGCGGAAAAAATCCGCAGCCGCTATGCAACCGGCAGCGAGGTGGTGGTGAAGAAAACCATCTGCTCCGCAACGGACCGAAGGCAGGATGAAACGCGCGAACTGGCCAAAAAAGTTGACGCAATGCTGGTCGTGGGCGGAAAAAACAGCGCCAACACAAAACGGCTTGCAAAAATTGCCACCGAAAGCGGCACGCCCACGCAATGGGTGGAGACCGAAAAGGACATCGAGTGGGACAGGATCGCCAACTGCAAAACCGTGGGTATCACCGCAGGCGCGTCAACGCCCAACTGGATGATCAAGCGCATCACGGATTACCTTTTGTATATGGACCAGACCAAAAAAAAGACCCCGGCAAACCTGCTGCGCCACATCATAGACCTTTTTTTCACGGTCAATATTTTCGTGGCCACCGGCGCCGCGCTCGTCTATTACGCGTCGTGCGTGCTCCAGGAACTGCCCCCCACGGCATCGGGCTTTGCGATTTCTTTTTTGTACTTTCTGTCAATGTACCTGTGGAACAGTCTCACGAGCATAGAAGCCACCCAGCACCTGGGCGTGGGCAGGTACCGCTTCTATAGCGCGCACAAGCCGGCGCTGTACGCCGTGGTGGCCGTGTGCATCCTCCTTATTCTCGCCATAAGCTTTCTTGAAAGCAGGCTTGTTTTTTACCTCATGCTGTTTTCGACGTTTGCGGGATCGGTATACCACATCACCATTGTCCCCTCTTTTCTGCGCAGGATCGTGCGGTACGGCAAGCTCAAGGACGTGCCCACGTCGCGCGACCTGTTTGTGGCGCTGGCCTGGGGCGTTGTGCTCACCTTCGTCCCGCTCGCGGGCGCAGGCGCAGCGCGCCTGTCCCTGATCACGGTGCCGAGTTTCATCCTTATTTTCGTGCTGGCGTTGCTCCGATCCCTGATTTTTGACCTGCGCGACATCGAAGGCGACAGGATCATGGGCAGGGAAACGCTGGTCACCATCATCGGGGAAGCATGGGCCAGAAGAGCCGTTCTTGTCGTGATCCTGCTGACCGGCATCGTGTGCGCGCTGTCTCCCCTGTTCGTGGAGTCGGCAAAAAGCCTTCACGTGTCCGAAGGTTTTTTCCTCCAGATGATCCCTCTGCTGTATTTATACGTTTTCATGAGGTTCAACCGCGAGCACAGGATAAGCAGGTCGGTGCTTTTCAATTTGTTTGCAGACGGGCATTTTTTCCTGGCTGGCTTATGCGCGTGGATAGCGGCGAGCGTAAGATAAGACAAGTTGCCGGTTGACGGTTGTCGGTTGACAGGGATACAGAATTAAAATATTGATAAACCTATTCTGCATTCTGTATTCTGACTTCTGTATTCTTTCTGTATTTTGTCACTTTGTTTCTTTATTACTTTGTAACTTTTTATTATGAAACCCAAACTTCTTCTTCACATTTGCTGTGCGCCGGACGAGGCGTGGGTGGTGCATTCGCTCACCGCCGAATACGATTTGCGCTGTTATTTCTGCAACCCCAATATCCAGCCGCAAAAAGAACATGATAAAAGGCTGGCCGAGGCGCGCAAGACCGCGCAGCTCTACAATGTGCCATTCGACGCCACGCCTTACAAACCGGAAGAATGGGAAGAAGCGGTTAAAGATTTCGTTGATACCCCCGAAGGCGGACTGCGGTGCGGGCAATGCTTTCTTCTCAGGCTGCGCCAGACAGCGCAATTCTGCAGAGAAATCGGGTGGCCCTGCTTTACCACGGTGATGAGCATCAGCCCGCACAAACGCATCGAAATGCTCAACAAGACCGGAAAAGCCGCGGCGGATGAATCCGGGGTGGCCTATGAGCCTTTCAACTTTAAAAAGAACAATGGCTTTTTAAACAGTATCAAACTAAGCAAGGAACTTGGGTTGTACAGGCAGGATTATTGCGGATGCCGATTAAGCAAGACAGAAAGGGATATTAGATTAAAGAAATAAATAATGGTTTTGTCCGGGAAATGCCCTCTAAAAGAAGTTGACAGTTGTCGGTTGACGGTTGACAGCAAATACGACTGCTGATTGTTTTTTTTCTAGTCATCGGGTGCTCGTGGGTGCGCCCAACGGATGTATGTATCTTGAAAATACCGGTACCCGGCCGCACCCGCTCAGCGAACCAGATGTATTATATTTTTTTGATTAAAACCGTATCCCGAAAAGTATTTTAAGGCAGTAAATTTTTAGTCGGTGTGTGGCTCAGCCTGGTTAGAGCACTACCTTGGGGTGGTAGGGGTCGCTGGTTCAACTCCAGTCACACCGATTCTCTTTTTTCCCTCAAATTCCGCATTTTTCAGAGGAAAAGGCTTGACAGCCCAAAATGTCGGGCCTTTTTTGTTGATCTACGTTTTATCAAGTTTTATCCCATTTTATCACGTTTTATTAATACTTTTCGCCCAAATTACGCCCATTTTTTATTTAAACCATTAAACTGCCGGTATCATCGCAAACAGTTTATTGGCAGGATCGGCGGCGCGGACATGCTGGTAGTCGCGGGTGGGGCCTGGCGTTGATTGTAGCGCGGGCTGGACGTACTCCGGCAGGGGTAAACGGAGATACGCGGCTACGGTGCCCTGTACAGCATGGATTGAGGCACCTGCACAGCGTAGAATTGAAGATCGGCTCCACGCGCGCGGGGGCAATGCGGATTAGGAAGGTCGGCAGATTTGCCTACCTTAAGGCCGTCCACGCGCGCGGGGGCAATGCTAATCCGATGTGGTATTTCCGCCGGAGTAGCAGAGGCCGAGCACAAGATGGGGGAACTATTGCAGGCGACGGATCGTAACAAAGGCGCAAAAGGCTCTATTGTCACCAGTACACAGCAAGCACCGGTGAGAGACAATGCCCCCACCCTTGCCGACTTGGGCATCAGCAAGCACGAATCCTCCCGCGCTCAGAAGATGGCGGCGCTGCCGGACGATAAATAAAATAGTTTGGCATTTCTGTTGAAACGGATGTATATTGATATACGAATGAGTATCAAACAATAAACAGAAAGGGGTTTTATGTCACCAAACAAAACAGGACGCGGACACCCCCCACGTGTCGGTGGGCGGGAATCGAAAGGCACTTTTCAAAAGGGTGTCAAGGTATCAAAGGAAATGTGGACGGCGCTTGTTGCTCGGCACGGAAAGAACTTTTCGTTTTCCGATTATGTCCGTGGTTTGATCGAAAAGGATTTGAACACCACAAAATAAAACCCCTGCCTGCACTATGAATGCAGACAAGGGCAATCATGCACCCTAACCAAAAGGCGGTTAAAGTGGCACAAGAAATAATATACCCTATCCCCCCGGAAGGCCGCAATCGCGGCGATGTAACAAAGCTTTCCAGAGCCTTCATTGATTGCGGTTTGGCATTGCATGGGTGCGGCACAGATCGCGCCATGATGCAGTTCATCGTAGACCATACCGGCATTGTAGCGGCATTCTGTGAGCGGCTTGTTGATCTGCGAAACAACGACATCACGGAAGAAACAATCGCGCTGCTGCTGGAAGGCATTTACCCCACCATAGACGCGGGCAAGGCGGGCGCGGTTGATGAATATTCTGGCGTGTGCCTGGATCGGCGCAATGGCCGCTTTGCCCTTGCCGAAAATGTACCGGCAGAGCATAGGGCCGCGCTCACGGGGGAGGCCATAACAGCAATACGGTTTCACTTGAACGGAAAATAAGCAGTATATTTGACATAGGGGGAATAGGGTAGCACCCGAAAAGGCCGGAACCTTTCGCCCGGCCAATTCCCCCGCCCACTAAAGCGAACGCCCGAAGGCGGCAACGATGGACTTACAGAAGATCAAGACGGCACTTGGCAAGTGTGTTAAAGAACCCGACAACATCGCGGCGCTTCGAGAATTGGTTGATATTGTAAATAGAACCGAATTGGAAACCAATTTAGGCAGAGCGGCAATGCAGGCGGCCGAAGCCGTTGACGAATACTTAAACCCACGCCACATACAAGGGGCAACGTATTATTCCGGCCAGTTCTTTGACTTAAAAGACATGAGGGAATTTAACCACCAAAAAAACAAGCTTATTAGCAACCTCACGGAATTTCTTGAACACGTTTCGAGAGAACCGCATGCGGCGGGTGGGGAAGAAAAGATTGTCTCGGTTGGTGACAACGAGGATAAAGAACCTTGCATAATTAAAGATGATTTTCCTGAATTTTGTAAAATGGTGATTTGTGAATTGGCAAAAAGCAAGGGCTCTTTAACCAATTCCGGAATAAAAAAAAGAATTAAAGACAAATTGGGGAAAAATCTCTCGTCGTTCCGGGTTGGAAAAAAGCATAAGTTTAAAATTACTTTCAGTGACTTTTATATGGCCTTCCCAGAAATCAAAAGCTAAATCCGACACTAAAAAAACACCTTTTCGACACAAATTTCGGGCCTGTTTTCATAGATTTCCCTATGAAAGCGGGCTTTTTTTATTTGGTATCGGATTTTGTATCGGGAAAAAAAATTGCTATTGAAATATATTTTTGACCATGATTACTAAATCAATTCTAAAACATTTTGAAAGGGAGGCTTCATGGTAATTTTTCGGTCGGCAAAAAATGATCACACTACGGCGGGTATGCTTTTCCGGCCTGGCTTAACTTTGGTGCCGGATGCGGTGTTCTTCAAGGGTCTGAAAAACGACCTGGACTTTGCTTCTCAACAGGCCGCTGGGTTTATGAAAATCGTTGTTCCTCATCGGGAATTTACGAAGGAAGAATTCGCCGCTGAGGATTTTTTGTTTAAGGCCAGAGAAGACGCCGTGAAACTCAAAAAAACACTTGACCGGCTGTTTGGCTTGCGGGACCATTCGGCGCAGGAAACGAAGGATTCACTTTCGGCGCAGGATGCGGTTTATACCGCCACCGAAACCCTTGACAACCTCTTGAAAAAACATTCTGACAATCGCAAGCTTGAGCAGATTGTGTGCGATTTGCCGGAGTCTGAATGTGTCAAGGTTGTCGGCTTTTGCGATAAGGCTCAATTAAAAGAAATTGACGAATTGGAAAAAGAGGGGCAGAAGCGCAAGCCTGTTTTCGACGCGATCCGCGCTCGGCTGGACGAATTGAGTCCGCTGACCTGGGGTGGGGTGACGGAAGGATCGCGGATTTTGTGAAAATAACCCCGCGCGGCGCTTTCCTTGGCGTGAGGGCCGGGCGTTTTGGTCGGCACCCGGTTACGCGCGGGTTTTTCTATACGGCCCGGCACCGAACTCCTCGGGATGGGCTTGGGGGCTTTGGAACCTCCTTGTCCGCCGGGCCTTCTTTTTCTTTACTTTAACGAAACGAGGCGTATCATGGCAAAAATATTTACAACTGATCAGTTATGTCAGGCACACGCAATCCTTGCGCAGCGGCACGTCGATTTTTCAGAGGATGATTTAGTGCGGAAGGCCGGGGAACTTTTCCCTGAAGTGAAGGACGAATCCAGCGACGACAGCGGGCAAACATTCCAGAAGCCCGAAATCGAATCGCTGTATAAGGCACATCAAAAAGACGCATATACCAAAAAGCAGGAAGCCAAGTAAGAACCATCCGGATCGGACTTTTTGAAACGAACGGTTTTTTGAATGCAAAATAACAAGAATTAATGCGGGGAATTATGGATTACAAAACGAGAATATTTCTTCTCAAATTATCACGCAAGGTACTCTGTGCCCGCTTGGGTATCACGTATTCGGCATTCACGGCGCGGCTTAATAATTTCATAACCTGGCAGGGCGATGAAGAACGCATTTTGCGGGAAATTCTTGACGCGGCGGAAGTGGCGCAAAAAGCAGAAGCGGAACAGCAGGCGGCGGACGTTACTTATCGCAGGGAATGGTGACAAATGGAAAAACCTGAATTCACCACAGACAAGATACCGCCTCAAGACCTGCTGGTCGAGAGGAAGGTTTTGGCGTCCATTTTATACAATGCGGCACTTTTGCCAATGGCGCTTTCATCCCTTGCGCCGACCGACTTCTATAATTCGATGCACGAAAAAATATTCCGGGCAATGGCGGACACGAAAAGCGTAGTACCTGAAATTCTTTTACACTCCATGAACGGCAACGCTGACGAAGGCATGAAGGCGCTGCTTGAGGCGCTCATTTTCGACTCAGCGACATCGCCAGGCATTGACCATCTTGTAAAAATTCTCAAAGACGTTTCCGCACGTCGGCGTCTCATTGAACAAAACGAGATTTCAAACGCAGCGTATTATAATCTTGAAATGCCGGTTGTTGAAATAACAGGCCGGGCCGAACAGTTTCAAAAGAAAATTCTCGGGGAAGTATCTGATAAAACCTTTTGGTATCCTGCCGAATCCCGCGTACTCATTACCCGGATGCTCACCACGGAACCCGAGCCTTTCAATTTTGTAGTACCCGGTCTGTTGCCGAAAGGTGTATGTGGCTTCCTCTATGGTGAAGGCGGTTCGTATAAATCCCTTGCGGCGCTATGGCTGGGCGTTCAACGTGCAGCGGGCTTTGTTGCCAATTCAAAATGGCTTGATCGGTTTGAAATCACCGGCCCTGCCGGGCGCTCCATGTTTTGCAGCGTCGAGGACCAACAGGTGGACATCCACCACAGGGTGAAGGCAATCGTTGACCGATTTGCCGAAATGCGCTCGGACGTTTCCAGGGAATCAATCGTTGATGCTGTCTCTGAAAACTTCCATGTGTTTCCGCGCGAGCGGTGGATGCAGGACGGCTTCGAGCATATCATAGACGCGGACGGAAAGCCCACAGTAAAAACAGACCTTGTTTCGCAATATGCGAAAGACCAGGATATAGACCTCATTGTGCTGGACACCCTTTCCCGGCTTTCCCTTGTTGATGAAAACGATAACAACGGGGGGGCGCGGCTGGTAAGTGCCCTTGAGCGCATCCGTGATGATACCGGCGCCGCGGTCCTGGTCATTGCCCACAGTGGGAAGATCGGCCGGCAGGGAAAGACTGACACCCACGGACAGAACGCTATGCGCGGCGCCTCGGCGCTCATGGATAATGCCCGCTTCGGTTTATGGTTTCGGTCCCTACCATCCAAAGGTGGGCCTGCCAAGCTTGAGATTCTCAATGCAAAAACCTTCCGGGCCATGCGTGCCGAACCTTTCGAGGTAACGGTAGACTATCCAGCCTTCACCTTATGCGAGGATGTGGACACAGAGGATGACCTCATGGACGCGGTTGTGGCGGATGTCCGGGCGAACCCCGGCACGACGCAGCACGGCACGCGCAAACGGCTTAAGAAAAAACAAACTATTATTAGCCAAGCATACCGCGATGCAATGGAAGAATGCTTGATAATTTGCAAAGGCGGACGGGGCAAAAAGGGCGGATATTTGATTGCTTAAAGATACCTTAATACCCAAATACCCATTGATACCCATTGATACCGGGTATGAACAAAAACACAATCTCTTTGGTGCGCTTTTAAAGCACCAAGAGTGATTGATACCCAAATACCCTACCTATAGGGGTATTAAGTTTCGGGTATCAAGATAATGCAGGCAAAAAAAAGACACGAAAAGGGGTTAAAAGCATGGAAAAAGCAGAGGCAGTACCGGAAATACCAGAAAGTCGCAAAAACGCGACTTTATCGGGAACAGTGCCGTCTAAGGTTGGCTACAAGCACCCACCCAAAGAAGCGCAGTTCCTACCCGGCAACCCTGGCGGACCCGGTGCCCCGCTGGGATCGAAGCACTTCACCAGTATCGTTTACAAGTTGGGCAATGCAGAGATCACGCAGCAGGAGGCCATTGACGGCCTCAAGATCAAGTATGGCGTGAAGGTAGCGACGCACTTCGTAGAATGGTTTGACGAGCTGGTCAAGATTGCAATGGATCAAAAAACCGAACCCGCGACACGACGCGCGGCCCTGGCGGACTTACTCAAGTTCTTCGTGCAGATGCCGAACCAGGGTATTGATCTGGGGCCGAGTGAGTCGTTGCTTGAATACCAGCAGAAAAAAGAGCTGGTGATGAAGGAATTATTGGCGTCGTTGAACGCGGGGAAGCCGCCTCAAAACGACACGAAAGAGGTTAAATAGTTTAACCGTATAACCAGTTTAATTGACAAAAAGGGCAAGGTTGCAAAAATGCGTCGTTTTGAGGTTAACCAGATATGAGACAGGATATAAGCTTACAAACATAAATTATTGTTAATCAAAGACTTATGGCGCATAAGGTTTATTATGTATCGTTTGCGAAAATATCAAGGACTTACAAGGCATTCTGTTTAATGGCATTTTTATGAAATATCATTCCCTACATCCTGACCAAGTAAACCAAAAATTGAGTTGGCAGGGTGGGTGTTGCGCTATATGCCGAACACCTCTTACCTACAAGGAAACGGCAGTGGATCACGACCATAAAACCGGAGAGCTAAGAGATATACTTTGCCGTCATTGTAATTGGATGTTAGGCCATGCCAGAGAGAACGTATTAACGCTTCGAACGGCGGCAGAATACCTTGAAAAGCACAATGCCGGGCTTGCGGTATGGCCGGAATATAAGCGGCCAGTAAAACAAGAAACGGTAAAACCGATAAAAGAAGAACCTAAATTTGAAAATAGGCAACAGGTGTTAGATCACATTCACGGGCTTAATCCAACAACAGAGTTAGGGGAGCGTGTGGCAAGAATGATTCATTGCCCTACCAAACTGGACAAAGAATTTTTTGATGAAACAACCAGAGAGTACCTGCGCGGACTGAGGCAGCGGTATGATGGCACCGGAAGGGCGGCGGCATGAGACGGTTTACAGCAAAGCAGCTATCATTCTTACCTGGTACGAACCACGCCACGTCGTATCGGTTGAAGGCACCTCCAAAGCAGGCAGAGGCGGCCTTCATGCGTTCGCTTAAGCAGGCGGCGGCGCTGCTGGGCCTGCCGTCCGTCCACATATCCTACTACTGCGGGAACCGCTTCTATGTGCGCTGTACGCATTGCGGACACCTTGAATTGGCAACGTGCAATAAGCGCAACAACCAGGAGAATGCGGGCCTGCCGGACTTGTGCGGCATACGGTGGGGGATCGAAACCAAGCGGGACCGTAACCAGGCCGGAGATGCTTTCGAGCCTGATGATCGGCAGACGGCGGCACACGCGGCGCTACGGCGGCAAGGCGTTCCCGTCATGGTTTGTTCACCCGGGAACCTAAAAGAAGCAATTGGTTTTCTTCAACAACTTTCTCGAAAGGGATAATTATGGCTGTCAAAAAAACATTGGCACAAATCCGGCAGGCCGTCCACGTCGCTAACGCCTTCGGTCGTGTTACTGAGGCGCTCATCACCCTCATCAAAACCGAAGTGACAGGCGTCGAATCTGTTTTTGTTTTTTCCAGTGGTGTTGATAACTACGAGGCTGTCATTGACGGCGGCGCTGATGCGGATATCGGGAACCTGCTCTGGGCCTGCTCAGAAGCCGGAATCATCTTCACCGGCACTGCGTCCGTGGTTGTGGAAGGCGAAACGGTTTATTTCACCCGGCCGGTTCCTGTTGCCGTCGACGTCGAGGTGACAATCGCTCCATACGGCGGTGAACAGCTCCCCACAAACTACGAAGCCCTGATAACGGCGGCTATCCAAGGATACGCAGCCACGCTTAAAATCGGCCAAGGCATACTCATTGACACCTGGAAGGGTCTCGTTTATTCGGCGTGCTCCGGCATTGACACCGTGACAATCAGGCAGAAAAAAGGCTCTGGTGATTGGCAAACGGACGACATCGCAATGGCGTATAACGAGCGCCCGGTGAATCCCGTTGACGTTACCGTAATTTTAGCATAAGGACGGCGTGAAATGTTTGAACTATTGCAGCGCGCACTTTCCAAGCTCCCACCCGAACAGGCGGCGGCATGGTTGCGGGCGTTACCGGAAGAACAGCAGACTTGGCTTGTCAAAATCCGGGAAGATGATGACAAGGAACTATGCGAAAAGTCTTTCTTTGAATTCGTCCGGCAGTCATTCCCTTATATCACGCAGGATACGGCCTGGGTGGACAATTGGCATTACGAAATATTGTGCAATGATCTACAGGACATAGTACAGCGCGTCATTGACAACTTGCCGAATGAGCATGATTATTTTGTGAACCTTCCCCCGCGTACTTATAAAAGCAAAATCGTTTCCGTCTGTTTGAACGCCTGGGTATGGATACAAAAGCCGTCAGTAAGTTTTTTCGTTTGCTCACGAAATATAGAACTGTGCAATCAACATGCCTCAGATACCCGCACGCTTATTGAATCGAAATGGTATCAACGAAACTGGGGAAATGTTTACAGACTCAATAACGACGCTGAATGCTCTTACGGCAATGACAAGGGCGGGGAACGCTGGAAAGTTGCGCCGAATTCTATAAAGGGAATTGGCTTCGGATGCTCAATCATGGTCTACGATGACATTGACGACCCGGAACAGGTTTATAGAGAGAGTGAACGTGAGGCCGTATTGAGGCTGGTGTCCGAAAAAATGTCACGTTCACGCTTCAATGACCCAAAGACGGGCGCAAGGATATTTTTACAGCAGCGTTGCCACGTTGATGATATTTCGGGATTTCACTATAAAAATAATGTCTATCCCGTCAAGAAGCTTGTGCTTCCCGCCGAGGACAGCGACATAGTTTTTCCGCCGTATCTGCGTGAACACTACAGGGAACATGGCGGCTTGTTGTTTCCGGCGCGGCTCGACGCTTCCGTGCTCGCTTCACAAAAAGCGATTCTGCGTAATTCATACAGCGGGCAATACGGCCAAAATCCTATTCCGGCCACGGGCAATATGTTTAATCCGGGCTGGCCGAAATGGTACGCGCCTGGTACGTTGCCCAAACTTTCCCGCACAGCAATTTGCGCCGATACCGCCAATACCAGCAAGGCAAGCAGTTGCCCTGCGTCCATCCAGATTTGGGGGCAAAGCGGCCCTAATTTTTACTTGATCCTTGATGATACGGAAATAATGTCAATAAAGGAAACCGAGCGGCGGATTGCGGCTTATGCAAAAAGGTATTCGGAAGCTTACATCGTAATTGAAAATGCGTCTTCCGGTTTTGCGATAATTGAATCTTTAAAATTGACATGCTCGAAAGTTTTTGAGTTCAATCCCGTTAAGTACGGCAGCAAGGAAAAAAGGGCGGAAATGACGGAAGGGTATTGGGAAGCCGGAAACATTTTCCTGCCAGACGTGCCGTCCATACACAGTGACTATCTGCCGGAAATCTGTTCCTTTCCAAAGGGACATTATCGTGATCGTGTTGACTGCATGTCAATGGCGCTGATTTGGTTCATGAAGGAATGCTCGGCGGCCGTGGATTATAATTGGAAGGCAATTTCGTCACTTGACTGAGAGGGGAATATGAGCGAAACGACAACTATCCGCTGCTCTCAATGCTCCTGGCATTGCTTGACGCAAGGAGACCATAACCACTGCCACGGTGTCGGTGGCGCGTATTCTGAAAATGTGGACATCCCGCACGTATGCAAAGCAGGGGAAAGGAAAAACCATGAACAGCACAATTGAAACGGCGCCGCCAACAGTTGAACGGCCACGCTTGGGCGGGTATGCCGATATGCAGAAACTTACGGGCCGGAGTTATCAAACCATAGCGGGGTGGGTTTGCAAACGGAAATTAAGACCTGGCGTTTATATCGGCAACGGACTGTTCAATATTAATTGGGTGAATGAAATAATAGCCAAGCATGAGACATTTTTCTTGAAACGCGGGTAACATGATTTTAGATTCTAATTGCGGTGATACCGGCCAAAGGAGACAGATGAAATACATCTTTTGGCGTGGTGAATCGCTTTGGTGCAGGTATCCCCTACCTGGATACCGTGAAAAATACCCGCTCGGAATCAAAACAACGGGTTCACCCGTAGACCGGGCGCGATGCGAAAAGCAGGGAGAGGCGGCGCTCGCTTCCCTACGCACTAAGGCGACGGAGAACAGGCTCTTTGACATAAAGGAACCAGAAGCACATTATAATCCGAAATTTTGGCGGCTGGTTGCTCGTTATTGGTATCATCATTTACGTTTTAAGGAAGCGGCCAAGGATATTAAATTTTCCTTGATGCATTCCCTGAAAAAGTTTGGTTTAAAATACGCTTGTGAAATCCATAGAGAAGATATTGAGTTATGGAGAAACGAAATGAGGGCCGGGGGCGCGTCGGTGGCGTCAATAAATCATCGGTACGGCTATTTGTGCGCGGTCTATGGCTGGGCAAATAGTGAGGATGATCTTACAAAGCGCATTGGATACAACCCCACGGCGGCAATGAAAAAATTATCCGGTGCAAATATACGGACTTTTGTTCTTACCCGTGAGAAATTTGAGCGCAATCTTGAATACCTGAGAAAGACGAATCCCCGCTTTGCCGTATTCTACCTGGCGCTCTGGGAAACAGGGCGGCGGCCAAAGGAAGCGGCCCGGTATGAATGGGAATGGATCACGGAACAGGTTATTGAAGGCCGGATCATTCATGCAGTCAATGTTCCCCCGCAAATAGCCAAAACCAAGGAATACGACGTTGTGCCGATTTCAGATCGGTTATGGAATGAGATTTCCGGGCTGGCGTATCGGCATGGGTTCATATTCAGGAACCGGCTCGGGGAACCCTGGCGCTACTGGCGACGGCACAAAGAGGCGCTCGAACGGAAGTACGGCGTTGATGGTGGATGGATCAGGGACACCCGGCGCGGCATGGTAACGAATAAATGTGAGGTCGAGGGCCATGATCCCGAGCAAGTCCGCGGCGTTTCTGGACACCGGACACAATCCATCTTCAGTCGTTACAGGATCGGCAATCTGAAAAACCGTTTCGATGTCGTGAACGAATCCAATACGGCATTTCGCCCAAATCCCGCCCAAATCACCAAAACGGCCCTAAAAAGTGCCTAAATCTGAGTAAAAAGAGCATGGACACTACCTTGGGGTGGTAGGGGTCGCTGGTTCAACTCCAGTCACACCGACCATAAAAGCGGACTCTTGCGTTTTGCGCAGGGGGCCGCTTTTTTTTGCCCGGTTTTAATTTCTGTTTTAAGAAGGGAACTTGCTTTTTGCAAGGGTCGTTCTTATTTTGATAGCAATGGCAGGTTTCAGGATGGCGGCAAACCTGGGGCAGGTGAAATTCTCATGGCAGCAAAGAACAGAAAAAGAAAAGTCCGATCCCTCAAATCCCGTCCGTTCACTGGCCGGGAGGAAAGGATCAAGAACATGAAAAACCGGATTGTCCCTCACCCCGATCGCTATCAACGGCTTGTAGAAGACATGCCCATCGGCTTTGCCCACTGTAAAATGATTTACAAGTCCGGCAAACCGATCGATTTCATCTACCTTGACGTCAACAAGGCATATGGGAAATTGACCGGGCTCAGAAATGTAACCGGAAAAAAAATCACGGAAATCCTTCCTGATATCTGGGAATCCAGCGCGGAAATATTTGAAATCTACGGGCGTGTGGCGTTATCGGGCCGGCCTGAGCATTTTGAGAGATATGTAAAAAGGATCAAGTCATGGTTGGATATTTCCGTGCATTCCCCGGAAAAAGAACACTTTGTCGTCATGGTTGAAAATATCACCGTGCGCAAGCAGGCGGAGGAGGCGCTTAAGGAAAGCGAGGAGCGCTTCCGAAAGATCGTTGAGCAGGCCTCGATCGCGATGGCGGTCGTCGGCATGGACGGCGGGATCGAGTTCATCAACCGTAAAGCCGTCACGGTTTTCGGATACCTGCATAAGGACATCCCGACCATGGACCGATGGTGGGTGCAGGCCTACCCCGACGAAGTGTACCGCAAGGAAGTCGTCGCCGACTGGACCTCCCGTATCCGGAAGGCCTTGACAGAGGGCAGCGAGATCGCGGGTAATGAGTACCGGGTGACCTGCAAGAATGGTTCAATCAAGACCATGTTCATTTCCGGCGTCCCTGTTGCAGACAAGATTTTCGTGATGTTCGACGATATCACCGAACGTAAACGCATGGAAGAAGCACAAAAACGCTCGGAAACGCTTTTTTCTTCCGCCTTTAAATTGAGTCCCGCCGCCACGATTCTCAGCTGGCTTAAAGACGGCAAGTGTATTGATGCGAATGAAGCATATGCGCGGCTGGTGGGGTTTTCACGCGACGAGCTTGCGGGAAAAACAACCACCGAGTTGAATATATGGATGTCTCCCGACGAGCGGAACCGCATGGTTTCCGGACTGGCCCGGGCGGGACGGCTTGAAAACGTTCCGATAACTCTCAGGAAAAAGGACGGCTCGCTCCGCTCAACCATCTCATCTGCGGAAATACTGGTCATTGAAGGCGAGAAATACATATTGTCCTTCTTTTACGACATTACCGACATCAAACAGGCGGAGGATGCGCTCAAGGAAAGCGAAATGCGTTATCGTGCCCTGGTTGAGTCCTCCCCCGACGCAATCACGCAGTCCGACCTGAACGGCAGAATTCTCATGTGTAACCAGCAAGCCGCACTATTGCATGGGTATGATCGTCCCGAAGACCTGATCGGAAAAAGTGCATTCGATCTGTTTCCGCCGGATGAACTTGAACGCGCCGGTTCAAACTTGCAGAATACTCTGACGGGTAAGGCTGTTAGGAATATAGAATATCGTTTTGTCAAAAAGGACGGCTCTCAATTTCACGGGGAACTCAGCGCGACGGTAATCACTGATGCGGAGGGCAAGCCCGCATCGTTTGTGGCCATTACGCGCGACATCACCGAACGCAAACAGGCCGAGGGGGCCATGCAGAGCGCCAAGCAGCAGATTACGGAGGCGCTCTCATTCAACAGGATGATACTGGAATCGTCTCCGGTGGGAATGATCGTCTACAAGGCATCGGGGGAATGCGTATCGGCAAACCCGATGGCCGCCGGAATTATCGGCGCCACAACGGAACAACTCCTCGCGCAAAACTTTAGAAGTCTTGAGACCTGGAAACGCGACGGACTTCTTGAAAGCGCCGACCGTGCATTAACAAGCGGAAAACCTGTCATACGAGAAATCCACAACGCTTCGTCGTTCGGCAAAACCGTCTGGTTCAAAACCTCATTAGCGCCCTTTGCCGCAGCAGGGGAAAACCACTTTTTATTCCTGATTGAAGACATTTCCGAACGCAAGCAGGCCGAGTACGCCCTGCGCGAGAGCGAGGAGAAATACCGAAACCTTGTTGATAATGCCAACCAGATAATCATTGTAGCGCAGGACGGCCTCATCAAATTTGTCAACCGCAAAGGCATTGACCTTTGGGGCTATACCGAACAGGAATCCATGTCGAGGCCTTTTCTGGAATTTGTCCATCCGGAAGATCGTCATCTCATAATGGAAAACCATGCCCGGTTGATTAAAGGTGATTTGATACAACAACGATATGAGTTCAGGGTGGTGACTGCCGACGGCAGAATCTGCTGGGTTGAAATAAACCCGGTCCCCATTGAATGGAAAGGAAAGCCTGCCACACTGGATTTGCTTACCGACATCACCCAGCACAAGCGCATTGAAGAAGAACTTCAAAAGGCCCAGAAACTTGAATCCCTCGGCGTTCTTGCAGGCGGCATTGCCCACGATTTCAACAACCTGCTTACCGGAATTTTCGGCTATATCGACCTGGCCCGGTCCGTATCCAAGGACCCAAAGAGCACCGAATACCTTGAGGCAACGCTCGCAGCAATGAACCGCGCGCGGGCGCTTACCCTGCAATTGCTGACGTTTGCAAAGGGAGGAGCGCCGGTCCAGAAAATAACGCCCTTGGTCCCATTCATTCAGGATGCAGCACAGTTCGCCCTCAGCGGATCGAACATCTCGTGCAAATTCTTTCTGGCCCAAAACCTGTGGCCGTGCAATATCGACAAGAACCAGATTGGCCAGGTAATCGACAACATAGTCATCAATGGGCAGCAGGCGATGCCGAACGGCGGGGACATGGAAATTACGGCAAAAAATATTTCTCTTGCAAACAAAGAACATCCCCCGCTGTCTGAAGGCGATTATGTGAAGGTGTCAATCAAGGACTCCGGCATCGGGATATCAAAGGACATCATGCCCCGCATTTTCGACCCTTTCTACACGACAAAAACAAAGGGGCACGGCCTCGGTCTCGCCACCTGTTATTCAATCATCAACCGTCATGGGGGGTGCATTGATGTCGAGTCGGAAACGGGCAAGGGCAGCACGTTTCATCTTTATCTTCCCGCTTCCAGAGAATCCGCTGTCTTGGAGGCGGCCGCGGCTGCCAGGCACAAGGGCTGCGGAACCATTGTTGTGATGGATGACGAAGAGATAATAAGGGACACGGTCCGGCAAATGCTTGAAGCGATGGGATACACCGTGGTATGCATGAATGACGGCAAGGAAGCCCTTGATTTCTACGTCAGCGAAACCAGGGCCGGCCGGCAATGCAGCGCAATGATTTTTGACCTTACCGTTCCCGGCGGCATGGGTGGAATTCAAGCCGTTAAAGAGGTCAGGAAATTAAATAAAGAAATCCCGGTTTTTGTAATCAGCGGCTATGCCGATGATCCGGTGTTGAAAAATCCCGTTAACTATGGCTTTACCGCAAGCATTTCCAAACCATTCACCATGGAGGAGCTTTCGAAAATGCTGGAGAAATATTTGAAAAATCAATAATACTCTGGGCGTTCCCCTCCCCCACCAAATTATTATTTAACACCCGCAATATCATTCATCATTCTGACCAGTTCATCCAATGTTTTATTAAAACGCTTGTCGATTCTTGACGCATGGTACCATCGAAAAAGGTCGAGAAACTGCTTGCTTTGAACAAATGAATACTCTCCCAGGTATTTCCTCGACGTCGGGGACATCAGGGAGCCGCGACGGAAAACGCATTCGTTTTCGAGAAACAGCGCGAGACAGTTTTTATGATGACGTTTTGCCTGTTTAAGGAGATATTCACAAGCGGGAAGCATTGCATCGGAGTCCACAAATCCCTTTCCATATCCGGCGCTTATGGTGACTGAATAGTGCCACCCCGTGGGAGATCTCACCGTCAAGTATTTCTCGACATAATTGACGAATTTATGCGCTTTTTCCCGTGTTTCGGGACTGTCGTTTTCAAACACGACTATAAATTCGTCTCCCCCTTTGCGGCCAGCCTGATTTCCCGGAAAAAACATTTGGATCATCCTGCCCAAATCTTCAATAACGTGATCACCGGCTTTGTAGGAAAAAACATCGTTGATCGCCTTGAAATGATCGATATCAATGAAAAGGACCGGCAAACCGATAGTCAGGGAATCCTGGTATAACTCCGCAGTACTGTTTTGGCCGAGGAGCCCGCTCAGACTGTCGATGAAAGGGTCGTAACCCGTTTCTTGATCCATTGTTTCTGTTTCCATTTTCGGTTCCTTTGCAGAATGGAACTTGCCGTGTGTTTTCACGGGTTTTAAAAACAAAAAGCATGCCATTGCAGGCGAAATGTCGTTTTCCCATTATATAATAAACGGTTACCGTGTTTTTTAATTGGGAGCGGGAGCGGATCTCTTATGCAGAATTAATTTTTATGCAGAATACATAGCATGGCGCATATCAGCCGCTATTGAATAAAAAAATATTATTTTACGGCGTTTTGCGCGGGAGCAGTTGGGACCGGCAGAAGAAATTTCACCGTGGTACCTTCGCCGGGCTTTGATTCCACTTTGATGGTCCCCCTGTGATTTTTTATTATGTTGTCGCAAATTGAAAGCCCCAGGCCGGTGCCCTCTTTGCCCTTGGTGGTGTAAAACGGGATGAATATTTCTTTTAGGGTTTTTTCATCAATGCCTTTTCCCTGATCACGAATCGTAAAAGAAACGGAGTTCTTTTCCGGCTCAAACGCCGTCGATATGAAAACGCCTTTTTCCACGCTCGGCAGCGACTGACAGGCGTTTTTAACCAGGTTGATAATGACCTGTTCAAGACACTGGGCGTTTCCCCTGATGCGAGGAAGCGGATCGCCAAGCCTGATATCGAGGTTCTGTGTGTACTTTGACGTCAGGTATTCAACGACCGACAATGCGGACCGGACCGTGGCGTTAAGATCGACATCTTCATCAAAACCGGCTTCTTTTTTGGCAATCGCCCGCAGGTTCTCAACAATATGTTTGATGCGCTCGGTGTTTCGTTTCATGCGGTTCGACGCATCGGCCACCGCGGTCTTGAATTCGTCATAGGCAAATCCTCCGATCAACAGCCCCCCATTTTTTTCGGCGTGTTCATCAAGGACCGCGGATACGCTCCTCCAGGCGTTCTGATTGAATTGCGCATCGAGCATGAGCGAGCTGTTGGGATTATTAATCTCATGCGCAACACTGGCGACAATGGTGCCCATGGTGACAAGTTTCTCGGCATGTGAAAGTGATTTTTGTGAATTTTCCTTCTCCTGCAGCAGATAATCCAAATCAAGTTTGACTATGGCCAGGGCATCAAGGACCGGTTTCAAGGGGTGTTCCTCGCTTATGCCGTCTATCGAGAGTCCCGCCTGCTCCCAATTGATCCCACCAATAACCTGGAGCAGCTCGTTGGCGAACCCCTTGAGTTGCTGCTCGGTGTATATCTTTGCTGCGTGCTTCTTTGTTTTCCCTGCAGAACCTGCGTTTATTTCCCTTTCCCGCTCTCGTGCCGTGAGCTCCAGCGCTTCATGAAGGTCGTTCGCAACCATCACCGGATATGCCATAAAGGGACTGCTTATGTTTACCAGTGTTTTCATGAATTTGTTGAGCCCGAAAACAACCGCCATCTTGCAGGGTATTATCCTGCTTATCCCGTTTAACCCCTCAATGTACATTCTTCTGGCTTTCCAGGTGCTTTTCTCCAGCTTTTCCCAGTTGATAATCCGGTAAAAATAGCCCTTTTGAATCAATCCGGTCTCCCGGATCACCTTCTCGTGCAGGTTGATGAACTGCTCAACGTGGGATTCGTTCCATCTTCCATGCGTAATGTTGTAGAGGATGTCGTCCCCAATCAGTTCAAACGAGCTTCCGAACCCTTCAACCTCCATCACCCACTCGTCTTTTTTTACACTCTGATACCGCTTTAATCCGACATCGACCCCACTCTGTCGAAGGACCTTCAACCCGTTAAAAATGGCTTCGCGGTAATCTTTCGCCACGCCGATGGGTATGGGATTTTTGTACACCTTCAGCCCGGCATGAAACATCAATTTTATAAGGAAAGGGGGCCCAAACACCCAAAACCCGACAAGATGCCCTTCCGAGCCGTCCTTCACCAGAAAATTGGTCAGGGCCATCCTCGCGCCTTGCGGAGCGGCGCCCGTGAGCAGCCTGTAGTCTCTTATCTCGACATATTTCCTGTCGGACAAGCCGGCCTCTTTGATGACCTCCGTTCTTTTTTCCAGAAGGGTCTTTGCTCCCTCAACACCGGGGAAACCTTTGGGGGTTATCAAGAGAATCGCATTACCGATAAGGTTGAAGGTCACGCAGTAATCGGCCGTCAGCTGGACTTCGGTCCATTCGGGCCTTGCAATAACGGGTAAACCGGTAACGGGGCAACACGTGGATTGGAGGGGCATCAGGAAGCCTTTATCTCTTTTCGGGACCTTCTGCTGAGTGTGGATTGCGAAATGCCGAGCATCTGCGCGGCCAGCGATTGATTGCCGCCGGATTTTTCGATGGCTTCCTTTATAAGAAATTCCTCGACATCGCTCAGTTTCGGGATGGATCCGGTATACCAGAAAGGCTTATCGAGCGCAGCCGGCGCCTCTTCGGCCGTTGCCATGCGTTCAACGGGCGCTTTTGGATACCCAACAAGAAGTTCGGCGCTCAAATGGTCCAGGCCACCCCTTCCCACGGCGTCGAAAACCATCGATTGCAATTCACGGACGTTCCCGGGAAAACCATAGCCCGACAGATGCCGGACGATCGCCGAAATTTCCGGCAACGGCTTGCCGAGCGATTTTGAGGCTTCTTCTGCGAAATGCTTGACAAGCAGTGGCAGGTCGTCCCGCCGCTCCCGGAGCGGCGGGATGTGGATATGGTGCGTTTTTAACCTGAAATAAAGATCATTGCGAAAATTCCCTTCGTCCATGCGTGCGCGGAGGTCTTCGTTGGTGGCGGCAACGACGGCCACGTTGGCGCTTTTCTGGATGTCCGATCCAAGCTGATAATATTCATTTTCCTGCAAAAGACGCAGCAGTTTTATCTGCGAATGCTTTTCGAGACTGCCGATTTCATCCAAAAACAGGGTGCCCCCAAACGCCTGTTCCACCAGGCCGGGCCGGTCCTTGTCCGCGCCCGTAAACGCGCCCTTTCGGTGTCCGAAAAGAGTGTCCGAAAACATGGTGTCGTCCAGACCGGCAACATTGACGGAAACGAATTTACCCTTCCGCCCGCTCAGTTCATGGACCACCCGGGCGAACATCTCCTTGCCCGTGCCGCTTTCGCCGGTAATAAGGATAGGCCGCTGGCTCGCCGCGATTGCTTCGACATAAACGAATATGGCCTTCATGGCCGCATTTACCGTCAAAATCGGGGCAAACGCCTCGGGATGGTCCAGCGTCCCTTTCATGACCCCCCGGCTCAGCACCACGTTTTCGCTGTGCAGCTCGCTTATGTCAAGCGCATGGCGAAGGCTGGCAACCAAACGTGATTCTTCGACCGGCTTGGTGATATAATCGAATGCCCCGGCCTTCATGCATTCAACGGCCGTTTCGATCTGGTTCGATCCCGTTGCGACGATGACGGGAAGCCCGGGGTTCATCTGGTGCACTTTCCCCAGTATTTCCTGTCCCGTGACCTGGGGCATGGTCAGGTCCAGGACAACCGCCGAAAACGCCGATGCGGAAAGAAGGTCCATCGCCTTTGCGCTCTCGGGACAGAGCACGACATTGTTGATTTTATGGAATTGCAGGGTCGTGCGGTATGATTGCAAAACATCAACCTCATCATCGATGAGCAATATTGGCTTTTCTGGGTATTTCTGGAACTCCATGCTGTCCTCCGGACGCGGGTCGCTTGTGGTGTGATTTAAGAAAATAGACTTTCCTGCATCGTATTGTCAATTCCAATGAAAACCTGCGGAATGCGGTATTTTTCGAGCAAATCGAGGGCGAGATGCGGGATTATGCTCTGTTTCGTTTTTTATTTGAAGTTGTCAACAACGGCGACTTTTCAATCCGGCTTTTCACTGAGCCTTAATAATCGACTTTATCGTACGCATAAACATTAGGCATGGGACAAGCGCCGCGTAACACACCGCCCCGATATAGAAATTGATTGAAATCCCGCCGTAGATTGAAATAAAAACCGCGATCGCGGAGCAGAGCACGCCAAATATGCCGTTAAGCGCCCAGTACCACGGCGTTTCTCCCGCCGCGGACAATTTGAGCATTTTCATTCCCGTGGGAAAAAAGAACCCCATTACAAGTCCAAGGGGAAAAATAACGGCGATCGAGAGCAGGATTTTAGTCAGCACGGGCGCCGTGATCATGCCTGCCACGAGGCCGGTCAATCCGAACCTTACCGCGATAATTGCCGCGGCCGAAACAACGGGAAGTACAAATGCAATCCAAAGCGAGCGGAAGGGCAGGCGCTCGCTTATCAAGCTGCCGATGCCGGTGCTCGCGATAATGGTGAAAAGCAAAATCCCCAGCGCATAGACCGGATGCCCCAGAAACACCGACAATCGCTGGATAAGCGCAATTTCCACGCACATGAAGCCGGCGCCGATAAGCGAGAAATAAATCGCGCCGGGCCAGATGATGTTCGAATGTCCTTCCATGCCCCTCCCCAACCGGGGCGCGACGGCGAGCGGGACCACAATAGTGGCAATTGTCAAAACGGCCAGGGACAGAATCAATCCGAGCAGAACGATCGTTGCCACCGCATTTCCCTTTGTCACTCCGGGGCCGATCGACCAGGCTTCAGTGAGGCGGTCCAACCTGAACATATTGAAGAAATAGGGTTTTTCGTCGGTGGAAGGCTCAAAATTAAAGGGCTTTCCCGCGATAGCGGTTTGTAAAGCGCTGGGCGAACGAGCGGAAACAATGTCGCGGAGTATCGGGTTTTCAGGCGTTTTGCCGGGGACCACGGCAAGGGTAAAGCGCAGGGCCTGAGCGGTTTTTTCCAGCGTGTCAAGGTCGGCGGCGCCAAGCGGCCGTTTGCTCAGGATAAGCGTGGAAATTTTGTCGGCCGTGACAAGCGCGATATGGCGCGAGGGGTCGGTTATTCCCGACGAGAACAGCGCGGCCATCGCAAGACTTATCACCCTGCCCGTTTCACCGAGATTATCGGGGTTATGCCAGCGCGATACGGTGAAAATGCCGTCGTCGCTGAGGCGGCTGAGAAAGACCTTCCAGGCTTCCACGGTATACAGCGCATTTTCGGAAAGGGAAAACGCGCCCGCCCCCGTTGAGGCCCAGGTGTCGATAAGCGACATCTGTATGGTTGAAAAAGTTTCCTTCGTTCTCGTAAGATAACTTCGCGCCTCGTCGGCCACGAGCGTAACGCCCTTATGGTCCGCGATGCCGGCAAATTCCCTGAACCTGTTTTTGACAAGATCAATAAAAATCGGGTTGACGTCAATGCCGGTTATCGTTTCGTGGCCGAAAAGGATCGCGCTCTGGACGTCCCTGCCGCCGCCCACCCCTATCACGCAGGCGTTTCCATGCGGCCTTACATAGTAGGCGGCATTGGTCACGTCGTAGCGGAGATGCGCGATGTCTTCGAGGGAAGAAAACCGCCGCAGGGTGGTGGCGGCGTCCCCGTCGATATTCATGTGGTATTGAAAGACATTCCCGTTCGGCGGCGCCACGGGACTGGGGCCCCAGTATTGCGGCGGACCCATTTCGCCTTTATAAAGGGCCACCCGCGAAAAGGTGTTCCACCGTTCCATGAGCAGGAACTTGGGGTTCTGGATCAAGTTTTTCGCAACAAGCGGCCGTATCCCGTACACGCTCATGGAGTTGACGCCTGCGACCGCCACAAGAGTAATAATGCTTAGGGTGCAGAGGCGGCGGTGCTTGAACAAAGGGTCCCGCCGCGCAAACGCCAGAGCGGCAACGCCGCCCACGGCGCCGCAGCAAAGAATGAGGCTCGTGGCGTCCATGACCCGGAGCCCGGCAAGCACGAACAGGCATCCCAGTGAAGCGCCCACAAGATCGCTCGCATACAGTTTACCGATGGGGAGTGTGCTTTTTGTCAAAACCGCGCTTACCGCTATCCCCGAAAAATAAAACGGCAGGGAACAGGCGATGCTCGCAAAGAGCAGCACAAAAAGGCTCATGATCGACTGCACGAAGGTGATCGGCAGTACGCACAGCAAAACAAGCGAGAAAGGCGTGATGAGCATATACCATAAAGACGATTTTGCCAGGGTGCTGTTCAGTTTCCCGCTTGAAAACCAGCCGGGCCGCAGATACACAACCACGGCGCCCGCAGTCATGCCGAGCATGGCGGTAGAGACCGCAAAAAATGCCAGGTGGTACCACGTTATGACACTGAGCAGCCTGGAGAGGGTGACTTCGAGGGCAAGGGTTGAAAAAGCGATTAAAAAGGTCCCTAAATAAACGTTCATTCTGAAAAAATCCTATTGCTTAATAATATTTTACCTTCCAATGCACTTGAGAAAATACCGTTTTCTGGACATACAGTCAACAAAGATACAGCTCCCGGGATGATCCAAAGAAAAGCCTTATCGCCTTCCTGGTCCTTGATCACAAAAAACATGGCTAAATGTTTTAAAAAACGATATATTATTATTGCTATTGGATTCCTATTAACGATGGGAACATGGTTCCACATTCTCAAGTTTACTTATTAAAAATTAACCGCATAAACTTTTAATTTATAAAAAGGGGGATATGATGGTAAAGCGAATCGGTGTTTTTGTTCTTTCGGTTGTTCTTGTTGCAGTGTTTTCCGGTTTTTCACAAACGTATTCGCCCGAGCCAAACAACAGGGTCAAAATCAATCTGGGCGCAACAGCGTGGAAGCTGATCAAGTCCGACCCTCCCAATTGCCAGCTTTCTACCTACGACGATGGCACAGCGCCGGATGTGGGCATTCCCCACAGCTTTGCGGAGGACCAGACATTTGTCAATAACACATCAGGCGGCGGGAACATCCCCGGCGGGCCGTACTGGTACCGTAAAAAATTCACGCTCGACGCAAAATATGCCGACAAAAAAGTGTTCCTGGAATTCGAAGGCGCGCACATGGGTGTACAGGTATATGTTAATGATTCCTTATTATCAAGCGGAAGCGTGGTAAACCCTCAAGCGACGCATGTGATCGGCTTTGTCGGGTTCCTGTGCGATGTCACCAGGTTCATGCATTTCGACGGGACCAACAATGTGATAGCCGCGCGCGTCGCCATGAACGGCGCGTGGTTTGCGGACCCCGGTTTTTCCGGTGTGTTCAGGTTCGGGCAGGGCAGCGGCGGTGTTTTCAGGCCGGTGTGGCTGCACATCACCGACAAAGTCCATGTCCCTTCAAACGTGTATTCGGGCACCAAGCAGTGGGGAACGTATGTCGCGACCACCACGGTCGCCGCCGACGGCTCGTCGGCCACGGTCCGCATACTCACCAACGTGCAGAACGAAGGTGCGACAGCCCAGAACGTCACGCTCACCACAAAGATCGTAGATGCCAACTCCGGCGTCGTGGCGTTGTCGCAGGACGCAACGCAGACCATCGCGGCCGGCTCGAATTACGTTTTCGACCAGAACGGCACGGTCACGAACCCGAAATTGTGGTATCCCAACAACAGCACCTACGGCAAGCCGAACCTGTACATTGTGTATCACATCGTCAAAGTCGGCGGCGCCGCGGTTGACGTTTTCACAAGCCCGCTCGGCATCCGCACCATAACGTGGGACAGGGATTTCCCGTATATCAATGGCCACAAGCACTGCCTGTACGGCGCGGCGTCGCGGTACGATTACCCGGCGCTCGGGACCGGCGTGCCCGCGGAGCTCCAGTGGCGCGATGCTAAGGTGCTCGCCGACATCGGCGGCAACCTGTGGCGGCCGGGCCATTCGTCATGCAGCAAGACGTTCGTAGAGGCATGCGACGCGTTCGGCATCATGATTGTCCAGCCCAGCGGTGAAGGCGAAGGTTCCTTCAGCACCACCGCCATAGACCAGAACGCAACAAAGCGGGCCCTCAAAAAGGAAATCCACAGGGACATGATCATCCGCGACCGCAACAACCCAAGCATTCTCGCCTGGGAGGCCTCAAACGGCGACATGGATTCGCTCTATGCCGACACCATGCGCGCGCTCAGCACCACGTGGGACTCGCTCTCGCCGCGGGCCACGGCCCTGCGCGGGAAACCATTTACACTCGGGAAACTTGACCTTCACGGCTGCACGCTCACCGGATGCGACGCCCAGCAGAAACCGCTCGGCAACAACATCAATTTCCCATGGTGGGGCTCCGAATACTGGGGCAGGCACTCCCAGCGTTTCGCCTACGATTGGGAAATCATGCAGTCGGGCGAATTCCTGCGCGACTGGGCCGGCGGCATCCATAACAAATGCTTCGGCATGGTGCAGTGGTACCTGATGGAAACGCCGGGCGAGACAGGCCCCTATCTCGACGGCACTAGTTCCAACAACGCGCGCTCCTTCGGTTCCTCGATGATGGATTTCAACCGCATTCCAAAATATCTGTATTATCAATATGCCGCGTGCTGGATCCCTTTTACCACGCAGCCGCGCGTCGCAATCTCCAACCACTGGAACCGTGCGGGAACGGTGCGGGTGGATGTTTGGAGCAACTGTCCCTCGGTGCGTTTGTCAATCAATAACGTGAGTCAGGGAGAAAAAGTCCCGAACGGGCAGCTTGGAGCCGTCGGCGGCATCAATGACGTGAGCAATACCACGACGCAGCTTCCGTTCCAATGCACGTGGACCGGCCTCACCTGGCAATCGGGCACGCTAAAAGCCGAAGGTCTCAGTGCGCCCGGCGGTGCCGTGGTCTGCACCGACCAGAAAGTTACCGCGGGCGCCCCTGACCATATCGTGTTGACCCGGGAAGGGCCCATCGTAAAACCGAACGGACAGGTATTCAGCGTTACCGCGAACGGAAGCGACGTTATGCTGATTCTCGCGACCGTCGTTGACGCCCAGGGCAATTGGTGCCCCACCGCCACAGGGAACATTAACTGGACCGTGACCGGGCCCGCCACCTATCGCGGAGGAAGCGACCAGTTTGTGTCCGCGGGAACCGATCAGTTTGCGCCTGCGGGAGGATTTACCTACCACGCTCCCGGAGACCCCCAGCTTGCCATTGAAGGCGGCAAGGCCATGGTGGCGATTAGGTCGCAGTTCACTTCAGGCACGGTTACCGTGGGCGCGTCGATCACCACCCTGCCGCAGCAGAACGCATCCATGACCTACACAATCGTGCCTGGCACCGACCAAGTGGTGGTGGCGGGAAGGGAATTCCCCGCCGCTCCATATGTAAAGGAAGGTCTTGTAACAAACGTCACGGTATCCGGCGGCATGATAAAATATTACATCAGCACAACGTCGAATATTTCCGTTGATATCCTGAATGCAACCGGCAGGATTGTAAAGCAGATTCCGGCCTCAAAGCAGCTGGCCGGTTGGCATCCTGTTTCCTTTGACCTGTCGCCGGACAATGCCGCCACAGGCACCGGCGTTTATTTTATCAGGCTTGCTGTTGATGGAAAATCATTATCAGCGAAGAAGGTGCTGCTGGTAAGGTGATTTTGTTTTTGCAGGATTGTTTACTTGGGGGAATCGCCTTGCGGTTCCCCTAAGTATTTTTTTAATGAGCCATTAATTCAACCTTCGGACTTCCTTCATATACTTCGCCCTCGTCTTTTCCAGAAATTCCAGAAACGCAGGCTCCTTGTAGTCCGGGTATGTCCACGAAAAATACCGGTAGCTGCCTTTTCGATAATGAAGGGTGACCTCCGCGAAAATCCCCTGCGACAGGTACAGACGGTGGTAAAAATCCTTGGTGCTGGCAAGCGCGAGCTTGTCGCCCGTCAGATAGCCCGGATCAAGGTTGAGCCTGCGTTTCCCGTCTGACGCGTAGCGTGCTTCGATTTCGTTGGTGAATACCTTGATGCCGGCAAGCTCCTCGCGCCCGATGAGCGTTTCAAACGTCAGGTACGTTTTTTTCAGATCATTGCCCATTTCGTCTTTATAATATTCGGTAAAGCCAAAGGGAATGGGTCCGAACGAAACATCAACGCTGCCGAACCGTTGCGTCAGGACGCCAACAACCTCCTTGTGGTCCACCTTTGCATCGAACATGGCGGCCATGAACAGTTTTACCGGCAGCGGGACAATCGCAGTACCCATGGTCTCCTCTTTACCCTGTATAAAATTTGGCTTTGCTAATCCCTGTCCAAATATAATTTTATACACAGGGCGAAAACACCGCCAGGGAGACGCGATGCAGTTTCTGCTCACCATGCAAAAAATAAACGGTCATGTCGTATTTTATCTTGCCGGCAACCTTAACTGGGATGGCGCCCGCAAGCTCAGCAAGGCCTTCACCGATGAGCTCGACCGCGGGGAAAAGCATTTCGTTCTCAATCTGGAAGGTCTCAAAATTATCGCGAGTTATTCCCTGTCTGCCATTCTCAAGCTTTCCTACCTTGCAAAAAAACAAAACGGGAGCGTCGCCATCATATGCCCCGAGGGAAACGTATGGGACGTGTTCTACGTCCTTGAAATCGGCAAGGTGGTGCCCCTTTTCCCCTCCGAAGAAAAATTCTGGGGGCAGGAGAAAAACACCGTTGCCAGGTAAAGGACCTACGCCGTGCTGCGGACATTAGGCTTTCGCGGAGGCATCCATCCTCCAACTAACAGGGTGTCAACAGCGCAATCGGCCTTAGAAGAGCTCCCCGCGCCTTCCAGAGTCATCATACCGGTGTTGCAGCACGCGGGACTTGCCGCCTCCCTCCTGGTGAGACGGGGCGACAGGGTAAGGCTGGGCCAGGTCATTGCCGAACCGGCGGGCCACAATTCCGCTGCCGTGCATTCGTCCGTTTCCGGGAGCGTGCTTTCGGTTTCAAAATTTCCCCACCCCAGCGGCGAGCGCGTGTTAGCGGTTGAAATCGAAAACGACGGCCAGGATTCCGCCGTTGATATGCGGCCCCTCGATAAACCGTGGAGCGAGGCAACGCCCGCGGAAATCGTGCAGAAGGTCCGCGAGTGCGGCGTGGTGGGCATGGGCGGCGCCGGTATTCCCGCGCATGTTAAGCTTTCCCCGCCGGCCGGCAAACCGGTGGACACGTTCATCGTTAACTGCACCGAATGCGAACCATTCATGACGGCGGATGCCCGCCTTGTTATGGAAAAGTGCGTGGATGTACTTGCCGGCGCGCTTATTATAAAAAAAATTCTTGGCGCTGTAAAGGCGATTGTTGCCGCCGACGCCGGCGACTCAGGCGTGATGGCGGCCCTATCGCAGGCGCTCAGGGACGACAGGTTCAAGGGTATCACGCTTTCGGCCACCAAAACAAAATACCCGCAAAGCGAAGAAACAATCCTTGTTAAAACACTTACCAGACGGGAAGTGCCCTCGGGCGGCACTCCCCTTGACGTCGGCTGTATGGTGCACAACGCCGCCACGGTCTATGCGGTTTCGCAGGCGGTATTGACCGGCGTCCCTCTGTACCGGCGCGTCATTACCGTGGCCGGGCCGTGCATTGCTTCGCCTAAAAACCTTCTCGTGCGCATCGGCACTCCCCTTCAGCACGCGCTTGAATACTGCGGCGTTGACATGAAAGCCGCGAGAAAAATTATCATGGGCGGACCCATGCGCGGGCTTGCGCAGGCCGAACTCGACACGCCGGTCATAAAAACCACGCGCGGCATCGTTGCGCTTTCGGAACTTTTTCCCGGCGTGAGGCAGTACGGTTGCATCCGCTGTGGAAGGTGCATGCGGGCGTGTCCCATGCGGCTGCTCCCCGCTTTTCTCATGAAATTTGTTGATAAAGGAAAAACAGCCGAGGCCATGGAATGGGGCCTCGGGGCATGTATCGAATGCGGGTCATGCGCGTATGTGTGCCCTTCAAAAATCAATCTTGTGCATTTCATGAAACTGGGAAAACACCGGGCCGGACCCAGCGGTGCACCGCAAACGCCCGCACCCGCGGCCGAGGGAAAAGCATCATGACCGATAGCGCCCCCGATATCACGCCGTCTCCTCTGCATGTCTCGGTGCCGCCCCATATCCGGCAGAGCGAGTCGGTTCCTTCCATCATGCTGTCGGTGATCCTCGCGCTCGTGCCCGCGCTCGCCGCCTCCGTTGTTTTTTTCGGCGGCTATGCGCTGCTGCTCGTCGCCGTGTGCGTTGCCGCGTCCGCCGGCTCCGAAGCGCTGCTGTGTCTTCTTTTCCGTAAACCCGTCACCTCAGGCGACCTGAGCGCGGTGCTTACCGGCCTGCTGCTCGGCCTCACACTCCCCCCGCGCCTGCCCCTGTGGATGGCCGCCGCAGGCAGCGTGTTCGCAATCGCTTTGGTCAAGATTGCCTTTGGCGGCCTGGGACGCAACATTGTCAACCCGGCGCTTGCCGGCCGCGCGTTTCTCATGGTGTCGTTTCCCGCTGCAATGTCATCGTGGATACCCCCTGCGCACGGCACGCTGTGCGGGCTGCAACGCGGGCTCGACGGGATCAGCGCGGCCACGCCCCTTGTGTATTTCAAATCGGCCATGGCGTCGGGCATTTTCAATTCCCTTGATTTTCAGGACGCCCTGCCGGGCCTTTTCTTCGGCAACGTGGGCGGCAGCCTCGGGGCGACCTCCGCCGCAGCCATCTGCATCGGGGCGGTTTTTCTTTTTTACCGGGGGATCATCAGGTTCAGGACGCCGTTTTTTTTCATAGCAACGGTTTTCCTTCTCTCCTGGATATTCAGCGGCGCCGGCGACATCTTTTCGGCGGACTCACTGATCGCGGCTCTGTACCAGGTGCTGTGCGGCGGCATGATGCTCGGCGCGTTTTTTTTCGCGGCCGACCCGGTCACCTCGCCCATGAGTCCCTTCGGCCGCATCATTTTCGGAATCGGCTGCGGCATGATCACCTTTATCATCAGGAAATTCGTCGGGTATCCCGACGGCGTGTGCTGGGCCATTCTGCTCATGAACCTTACAGCGCCGATTCTTGACAGATACACCCGTCCGCGCTACTTTGGCCAGGTGAAAAAACATGGCTAACAAGTTCGTTAAAATCATGTATAAAAACCCCGTGTTCAGGCTCGGTCTTGTCTTCGCCCCGCTGCTCGGCTTTAAATCCGGGAAATTCTCCATGCGCACCGGCGGGAACATTATAAAGATCCACGGCGCGCTCCCCAATGTCGATTGCGGGGCATGCGGTTACGCCACGTGCCTTGCGTTTGCCAGGGCGGTTGCCGAGGGAAAGGCCCTGCCCACCGGCTGTGTGCCCGGCGGCCCTGCCGTTGCCCATGCCATCGGCGATATCCTCGGAGTTCCTATTACCATGGCTGATCCGCTCATGGCGGTGGTGCACTGCAAAGGCGGGACAAAAGAAGCGACGCAGCGGTTCGTGTACGAAGGCATAGCGGACTGCCATGCCGCAATCATCGCGCAAAACGGGCCTAAAACGTGCAGGGACGGCTGCCTCGGCCTTGGCAGCTGCGTGTCGGCCTGCCCGTTTAACGCCATTGCCATAAGCGACAACAAGATAGCAGTGGTCAACCCGGACGCGTGCACCGGGTGCGGCATGTGCGTCAAGGCGTGCCCCCGCGCCATTATCGAGCTCATCCCCCGCGTGCACAAAATTTTCCTCGCGTGCGTCAACCACGACCGCGGCAGCAGGGTCAAAAATTACTGCACAATGGGCTGTACCGCCTGTACCCAGTGCGTCAAGGCGACGCTTTCGGGGGCCATTACCATGGAAAACAGCCTGCCCGTGCTCGACTACGCGTCGGGCGAAAATTTCATCGTGGCCGCGCACACCTGCCCGTCGGACTGCTTTATGGACCTCGTCAAGTTCCGCCCCAAGGTGAACATCGACGCCAAATGCGACGGCTGCGGCGAATGCGTGTCGTCGTGCCCCACCGCCGCCATCACCGGGGAAAAAGGCAAGCGCCACGTTGTCAACAAGGAAAAGTGCATCGGCTGCGGCCTGTGCCTCAACACCTGCCCGGTCCACGCCATCGCTATGTGGGGCGGGCTTGGGTATGTGGAGGACAGCAGGAGAAGGGTTACGAGAAGTTAAGTGTTCTTCCTGCCAATTAATTAAGCCAGAATGTTCCCTTGATAATTAATACATTCAAGAATATGGATCGCCAAGCGGGTGCAGCCGGGCACCACCCGGTCAAGCCCGTTCCTCCTGCTGGGCGCACCCTTGATGCACCCGATTAACATGAAATCTAAAAATAAAGCGACCCGCCTTCATCAATTAGAAGATTCGCCGTTTGCCGACAAACACGCAAACCCCACTTTATTCCCCACACTATATATTTTATCTAATTACAATTCTCAAAGGACGCTGCTCCATGAAAAAGAAACTTATCATCCCCATCGTATCACTCATCGCGGCATTGCTTGTGTCCAATTGTGTAAACCCATCCTCGGGCACAACCGCCACTCACGACAACGAATTCGACTTCTGCTGGTATGCGCTTTCCGCTTTGTTCATCTATCAGGAGCGCCTGCCCGTGAACCCCTATGTGTATGCGACGCCGGCGGAACTATATCAATCCGTCAACGACACCTATACGCGGTACTGGAACCCTGCCGAGGCCACGTCGTTGCTTGCCTCCCTGACAACGCAGGCCGGCGGCATAGGAATATTCATCGACTCGGTGGCCGCCGGATACCGTGTCAAGCAGGTGTTCAAGAATTCGCCGGGCGAAAAGGCCGGCCTGCTCGCGGGAGACACGATCGAGAAGGCGAACGGGAGGTCCGTTGCCGGCGTTCCGTATGACAGCCTGTCCCGCTATCTGGGCGGGAACCTGGGCGATTCGATGTCGCTTCTGGTAAACAGGAACGGCGCGCTTCTCACGATCAGGGTGGTTCTGGGCACCTACTTTGCGCCCTCGGTTGTCATTGACAGACTGGATTCAACGGTTGCCTATATTGCATTGCGGCAATTCTCGACGGAAACCGTTCATCCGCTTGGTTCCGCCGGCGAATTCAGCGACGCGCTGGACTCCACGGCATGGGCGCAATATACGGTCCTTGACCTGCGGGGAAATACCGGCGGCGCGGTCACGCAGTGCATTTCCATTACAAGCCAGTTCGTGCCGGCAAACACGGTCATCATTACGACAAAAGAGCGTGACGCGGACTCGCTCCACCCGAACGGAACAACCGTTTATTCCGAACTCGACGCCGTTGCGGGCCAGAAGGCGCTCACCCGGAAATTCGAGGTCCTGGTGGACCACTATACGGCAAGCGCCTCCGAAATTCTGGTGAACTGCCTGCACGAGCGCAGGGCATCCACCGTTAAAACAATCGGTACATTGACTTATGGAAAAGGAAGCGGCTGGGCCTATGCTGATACGCCGAATAAAGGCCTGGTCACCATCACCGCGCTCCTGCTTCTTCCCGTTATCGACCCGGTGTACAACCACATAGGTATTACGCCCGACATCGTGGTGGATTCCACCACCGACGCGCTCACGACGGCGCTTTCGGACATCGGAGGGGGCGGGCTCGGCAAACGGCTGGCGATTTCCGAAACAGCAAACCGGATCAATCGCATGCTCGATCAGCTGCCGAAGCAGTCGAAGATGCCGATGTGTATCGTGAAATGAGTAATACCTTGCAGGCCGCCTGTCTGTCTGCTTGATAATTAATACAATTATAAATATGGTTCGCTAAGCGGGCGAAAAGAATTGTAGATTGCAGATTGACGATTGTGGATTGAAAATTCATTTTCTTTACAAATCCACATTCTACAATCTAAAATCGTCAATTAAATGGCGCACCCACGAGCACCCGATTACCAGGAATCCTATAAAAAAGTTCTTTTCCTTCTTCTAATTAAGCCCCCCCCATCCCCCTGAGGGGGCGTATGTATTCCTAAATTTAATTATTTTACAGGTTTACCTGCGGGAAAGAAACCTTGCTTTTAGGGCAGGGAATGGCTAATTTGTTAAGTGGGAAGGAATTTAAATATGCGGAAAATATTATTCATTTTTATTGTGGCAGTTGCATGTAATAATCCTGACCCCAATCAACCAATCGGTTTGATTGGATATTGGAACGCATTTAAACAAATACGAATTGACACATCTGCAATTATTAACCCAGCACTTCCAATGATACAAATTAATAATACACAAATATATTTTTATGAACCTTCCACAAACAATCCCTCCTGCATTATGACAGATACATTTTTATATGAAAAACATAATGACTCATTAATAATACAACCAAATCCATTTAAAGACACCTTGACGGTAATTTTAATTAATGATACTTTACTTTATTATCAATCAAACAATGCAAATTCAAGGAAAACATACTTTGTTAAATATTATGATAAATTTCCTCCAATCGGTTGGCCAAACAATTATTGCAAATGAACTACCCCGCAGCAAGCTGCGAGGTATCCAAAATATACAACTCACCCCTTAATCCCCTCTCTTGAAAGAGAGGGGAAACCGAGCGAAGCGAGGAGGGGTGAGTTAAAGTCGAAGCAAGCTTCGAGGAATTAGACCTACTGTGATTAAACAAACGAATTAAAAATACAAAGCCAATTATTTTTTTCCCTTTCTCAACATATCCCCCTTCCCCAATTCCTCTTCTGCATTTATTATTACTAACCTGTTTGTCAACGATTTTTCTATTTTATTGCCTTCCAAGTCTGTTATCCCTTTTATTGTAACCTCATACGGCATTTTACCTTTTCTCATCGGTAATACATTCAGGACGTCGCCTTCGCAAAATGGGTTTTTCACGTCTACCACCGCGCCTTTGCCTGCTAAAATTTCCCGCACCACGCCCACGATCCGAACGTCGGGCATCGGCCGGTTGTCGTTGACGTCCTGGAGTGTGTATTCGCCCGCGTAAAACCCGGTTGTGTAGGGCCGATGGTCGAGCCGGTCGAGCTCCTGCTGCCATTCTGGTTTCACGGCATATTCCGCACTGCCGTCAAGACTGTCGAGCGCGGCGCGGTACACCTTGACAACAGAAGAAACATAATGCGCGCTGCGGTGCCGTCCCTCTATTTTAAGCGAGGCAACGCCCGAGGCAACAATGCGGTTGAGAATTGACAGACAGCACAGGTCTTTTGAATTGAGTAAAAACGCCTGCTGCGGCGTGGCGCCTTCACCGGGTTCTTCCGTGACCGTGAGCCATTCCCCGTTTTCGGTTTCGTTGTCGTACACGGGCGCGATGTGATACTTTAAACGGCACGGCTGGGGGCAGTCCCCGAAATTCGGGTGGCGTTGTGCCGTGTACACGCCCAGCAGGCACCTGCCCGACACGGACACGCACATGGCGCCGTGGATGAACACTTCAACCTGGGCCTTCACTGTTTTGCAAAAGTTGGTAATCTGCTCAAGCGTGAGTTCCCTGGGCAAAATGAGCCTTTGAATGCCCTGCTTTAGCCAGAATTGGCCGGCCTTTGTGTTAAAGGTGCCGGTTTGCGTGCTTAAATGGAGCGCGGTGCGAGGTGCGTATTCGCGGCACAGGGCAATGACGCCGGGATCGCTCACGACAAAAGCGTCGGGCAATATTTCCTGTTTGGAAAGTGTTGACAGAAGAGTTTCAATTTCCTTGAGGGTCTTGTCGTCGGGCATGATGTTGAGCGCGCCATATACTTTTTTGCCGGCTTTTTTTGCAAAATCGAGCAGGTACGCGAGCTGCGCGGGCAAAACGTTTTTTGTACGGGCGCGGAGATTATACGTTCCGAGGCCGACATACACCGCGTCCGCGCCGTGGCTGAAAGCGGCCTCCGCACATTCGGCATCTGCGGCGGGCGCAAGCAATTCGGGGATTTTCATTTGCCGTTCGCAGGCGATGGCGGTGGCGGGGCCATTGGAGTCTGGGCAGGCTGTTTCTGCTGCGCGGTATCGGGCGGAGCCGTTTTCAGGACAAGCACCTCGGCGATGGCTTTTTCGTAGTCCTCTTTTGGGCGCAGTCCCGGCAGGTACAGCACCACGGCCTTGTCCTTGATGAAAAATACGGCCGGGATTGACGACACGCGGAAATAAGCGGAAATCCTCACGTTTACGTCGACGTTTATCCTCATCACTTTTATTTTCCCCGCATATTTCTTTTTCAATTCCTCGATGGTGGGGGTCAGCATGCGGCACGGCATGCACCATGGCGCCCAGAAATCGATGACCACGGGCACCTTCGACTTGACGATAACGTCGGCAAGGATGTCTGATGAGTCAACCGGTAATTTTTCAACGCCGTACCGGGGCGGAGCGGGCGGCGCCCACGCCTGTCCCCAGGCGAGCGCGGCGCAGGCCGCGACGATCATGATGCATTTTGTCATTGTTCTCCCGCCTTTACCCGCCCAGCCTGCGCCTTGCGCTGATCATTGCTGCGGCGGATCGCGTCTTTCTTTCTTGTATGTTCCTCGTTCGTCATTGAAAAATCATGGCTGCCCGACCCGTCCCATTTTGCCACAAAAAAAAGCATCTTCGTCTGCTGCGGGGACAGCGCGGCCGTCAGCGACGCGAGCCCCGGCGAGCAGATGGGGCCGGGCGGAAGTCCCGCATGCAAACGGGTGTTGTACGGCGACTGCGCTGAAAGCTCCGATGCGAGCAGCGGCCCCGAGAATTTCCCGAAAATATACCTGGTGGTGGGGTCTGCGCCCAGCGGAATCCCTTTTTTAAGGCGGTTATGAAACACACCCGATATAAGGGGCCTTTCGCTGGCAAGCTCCGCCTCTTTTTCTATGATTGAAGCGAGGACCACGGTTTCGTGCTTCGTCAGCCCTGTTTCTGCGCCGGGAGGTCGGGCTATGGTTTCATACATCTCGTTGAAATGCTCCATCATGCGCTTCACGATGCCTTCCGGCGAAATGTCCGGGGGAAAACGGTAGGTGTCGGGAAAAAGGTATCCTTCAAGCGACGGCGCGCCGATGCCGTATTTCCGCGCTTCGTTCGAGTCCTGGCATACCTTCACGAATGCGGTGGAATCAATTTTCAAAACATGCGCGATTATTCCGGCTGTCTGCGGCAGCGTCAACCCCTCCGGCACGGTCAAAGAAATTTCTATCGCTTCTGCATGCAGAAGCTTATTAGCTGCACTGGCAACTCCATCCCCCACAAAAAAAGACGCACGTCCTGCCTGGATTTTTTTTTCAGTGCCGGCAAGCTTCATCCATAAAATCAGCGCCGTTGACGAAGGGACAACATGCTCCCGCTTGAGTGTGCGGGCGATATCGCGCAGCGTGGTGCCTTTCTCTATGGTGAATTCAACCTGCTTGCCGTGGACATGAAACGGGCCGAAAAGATATAACGTCCCGGCAGCAGCGGCAACGGCAATGAGAAAAATTACAAAAATTAATTTTTTTGATGCCATCACGAAACGGTATAGCCACAAAATGCCGTAAAAGGTGTAACCAAAGGCAGCCAGACAAAAAAGGGCGCCCGTGAACCATGTACGACAGAGCGCCCTGATAATATTAATTACCATGCCGGCCTGGCCCCGGGTGCAGGATTAAAAGAATGCTCCCTCTTATATGACAACTCGGAAAAAACCATGTTCGTTTCTACCACGCGTCATTCTTGGGATCCTGCTTCTGGCCCTGGGTAGCGCCGCTGCCCGTCTTCTGAAGCACGAAGTTGTAAAGGGCTTTTATTTTCTCATCGTCGGGTTTCAGTTTTTCCGCTTTTTCAAGCAGCGGCAGCGCGTCAGACATCCTGTCCGTTTTTACATAACCACGGGCAAGCTGGTACATGAAATCGGGGCTGCTCGCCTTGAGGGCGTTGGCCATTTCCAGAAAGACCATCGCGTCGTTGGTCAGGTGCTTGTTGAGCAGCGTGACGCCGATCTCCTCGCAGGCGTCCGGATTCGAGGCATCGCGCTGGATGAAGTTCTGGTACGCCTCGATTTCCAGTTTGGTCTTCCCGAGTTTCCCGTACATCTTCCCGATTTCGAGCCACAGTTGGGGGATCGTGTCCTTGAGGCTGAGCCCTTTCTTCAAAAGCGCAAGGGCCTTTTCGATGCTTGCGGGCTGCTTGGCATATATGAGCCCGGCCCCGAAGTAGTTCCGATAATCCTTCGGGGACTGCACGGTGTTCTCTTCATAGTACTTTGCCGCAAGCGTGGGATTGGGGGCCTCGGCAAGCACCGCCTTATCGTACGATGCCTCGGGATCGTTTACATCAGGAAGTTTCGTGTAGGCCGAAAGCACGGTAAGGGCGTTGGCATTGTCGCCCGATTTTTCGTACGAATCCGCAAGCATGCGCAGCATCGCGGCAAGGTGCGGGTATTTCTGCTTCTGTTCCCTTAGCACCGACCGCATGCGCTCGAACAGCTCCGCGCTTTTCCGGTAATTCTTGGAGTAATAGTATGCGCGGCCGTACAGATACAGGTATTCGAGGTCCTGACTGCTTCCCTTTTCCGCCTTGTTAAGATACTTGATCGTCTCCTCGTAGTCCTTTTTCTTGAAGGCCTCGTCGGCGACGAGCAGGGCGATCTCGGGACTGTCGGACGCCTTGGCCAGGTATTTTTTGTACGCCTCGATCGCATCGTCCTTTCTCTTCTGCTTCATGTAGAGGTCGCCCAGCACCTTGCATTCCTGCGTGGCGTCCGGGTTGATGGCCACCACCTGCTGGTACGTGACGATGGCGTCGGCCGTATTGCCCGTTTTGAGCTGGCAGCGCGCGAGCGCCGAAAGGATCTGCGTATTGCGCTGGTCAAGCTGCAGGGCCTTGTTGTAAAACGCGACCGCCTTGGGCAGCAGCTGCTTCTTTTCGTAAATGGAACCGAGCGTGGAGTAGGTCTGCGCGTCGGCCTCGTTCGCGTTGACCGAATTGGTGAGCACCGTGAGCACTTCCTCGGGCGTCCCACGCGAAACGACGAGTTCGGCATACCGTTTGTAAACGCCCTTGATGGACGGGTCGGCTTCGAGCGCTGTCCGGTAGGCCAAAAACGCCGGACTGAGTTCCTTCTGGTCGTAGAGGTAGTCGCCGAGGTCCTTCTGCGCGGCCGCGTCGCGCGGCCGTATCGCCAGGTATTTCTTAAGGTTGACAATGGAGGCTTCCTTGTCGTTGTCCTTGACCGCCATGTCGTAGAGCGCCTTGTAAACGTCGGCATTTCCCGGCTCGAGCAGGGCAAGCTGGCGGTACAGGTCCTTTGCCTTGGCCATGTCTTTCTTCTGCATGCTCGCCTGGGCGTACATGGAGAGATAGGTCGATTTCCGTGCCTCTTCGCCGCCGACCATGGCGAAATATTTCGCGGCCTCATCGTAATTTTTCCCCTTATACGCAACCTCGCCTATCCAGTATGCCACCGCATAGTCCTTGGGCTGCTTTTCGAGGTATTTTTTATACACCGAAACCGCCTGGTCGGTCTTCTTCTGCTGTAGGTACATTTCGCCGAGCATCTTATACACGGTTATGTCCTGCGGATTGACCTCAAGAACCTGCTCGTAGGTGACTGAGGCATCGGTAGTGTTGCCGGCCTTTACCTGGCAGGAACCGAGCGCCATGAGCACGGCGGTGTTCTTGGGGTCGCTCGCAAGCGCCTTCTGGAACATCTGGATGGCCTGGGGATACATGCCCGCTTTCTGGTAATGCATACCCTGGATGTTGTACATGCCCGCGTCGGCTTCGCCCGCGGCGATGGCGCCCTTGAGTGCAGCGCTCACGTCCTCCGTAAGCCCCTGCGAGGAAGCCATTTCAAAATACCGTTTGTAAATACCCTTGACCGTGGGATCAAGCGCAAGGGCCTTGCGGTATGCGGCAACCGAGCCGGGATAATCTTTTCTCTCGTATAAAAGGTCTCCAAGGTTCTTCTGCGCGCCGGCATCGGTCGGCTTGAGCACCGTGTATTTCTTGAGATAGGTTGACGCGGCGCCTTTCTGGTCTGGGTCCTGGAAAGCGATCGTATATAATATTTTATACACCTCGGGGTTCTGCGGCGTGAGCAGGGCAAGCTGGCCGTACAGCTCTTTTGCCTTACTGTAATCCTTTTTCTGAAAACACGCCTGCCCGTACATGGAAAGGAATGCCGCGGTGCGGGCCTGGTCGCCCGCGACCATTCCCAAATACTTGGATGCTTCGTCGTAATTTTTGTTGGTGTACGCGTACTCGCCGACGGTGTAGGCGATTTCATAATCCTTCGGCTGCTTTTCGAGGTATTTCTTGTACACGCCGATGGCCTGTTCCTTTTTCTTCTGCTGGACATACATATCGCCGAGCATTTTGTAAACGCGGGCGTCCTGCGGGTTTAACGCGAGCACCTGCTCGTAAGTGACCGCGGCTTCGCTCATGCTGCCGGTCTTTACCTGACATGCTCCGAGTGACATGAGGACCGCCGTGTTCCTGGGATCAGACGTCAGCGCCTTCTGGTACATCTGGATGGCCTTGGGGTAGAGCCCCTCTTTCTGGTAATAATTCCCCTGCACCGCGTACATGCCCGCGTCCGCCTCACCCGCGTTGATGGCGCCGCTCAGCGCCACAGTGATGTCCGCCGGTATCCCCTGCGCGGTCGCCAGTTCGAAATACCTTTTATATAATCCCTTGACGGCCGGGTCCTGCGCGATGGCCTTGCGGTATGCGGCAAGCGCGCCGCTTGCGTCCTTCTGGTCGTAGAGCATGTCTCCAAGGGTGCGCAATGCGGTTGCGTCGGTGGGTTTCAAGGCGACGTATTTCCTGAGATACCCGGCAGCTCCGCCTCTCTGCGCGCTGTCCTGTGATGCGATGGCATAGAGCGTCTTGAACACTTCGGGGTTCTGCGGCGTAAGCAGGGCAAGCTGGTTCAGGATGGCAGAGGCCTTGGAATAGCTCTTGGCGTAAAAGCACGCCTGTCCGAAATGCATCAGAAAATCGGCTTTCCTGGTGTCTTCACCCGACACCATGGAAAAATAGCGGGCCGCCTCGTCGTAGCTCTTCTGTTTGTAGGCGTATTCGCCTACCGCGAGGGCCACCTTGCCATCGTCTTTTCTTTTATCAAGATATTTCTTGAACACGCCCACGGCGTCGGCTTCCTTGTTCCGCTTCATATACAATTCGCCGAGCGCCTTGTATTCGTCGATCGCGGCCGCGTTGAGCGCGAGCACCTGCTCGTACGACACGATGGCGCCGTCCACGTCACCCACCCTGGCCTGGCACTGGGCAAGCCCCGAAATCACCGGCATGTTCCTGGGGTCCTTGGCAAGCGCCTTCTGGTACAGCTCTATGGCCTTGGGGCAGGCGCCCTGTTTCTGGTACACTCCGGCGAGCATCGCATACATGTTTCCGTCAGCCTCGCCCGCATTCACCGCGCCTGCAAGCGCTGCGCTCAGCTCCTCCTTGAGCCCTTTGGCCATCACCAGCTCGGCGTACGGTTTGTAAACGCCTTTGATCGTCGGATCCAGCTTGATGGCGGCCCGGAACGCCATGAGCGCCGCATCGTAGTTTTTGACCTCATAATACAGGTTTCCCAGGTTCCGCTGCGCCACCGCGTCCGACGGATTGAAGGTGATGTACTTCTTGAGATAGCCGGCCGCCGACGCCTTGTCCCCGCTGTTGAGCGTGATCTCGTAGAGGCTTTTGAACACCTCGGGGTTCTGCGGCGTGAGCACCGCGAGCTCTTTGTAAATGTCAAACGCCTGCTTGTATTCCCGCTGCGTGAGCAGGTAGGCGCCCAGGCGCATGCGCGACTCCACATTCGTCTTGTCCATTTCCACGATCTTCTTGTCGGCGTACGACATGTTGACGGGATCGTTGAGCTGTTTGTAGCAATAGGCAAGCTGTTTCCAGTATTCCACTTCAAACGGTTTCTTCCCCACGAGAAAATCGAGCTGCTCCTTGGCCTCCTTGTAACGGTCGCTGCGTAAAAACGCCTTTGACAAAACGATCCTCGGATCGACAAGCGACGGGTCGAGCCTGATCGCGGATTCCGCTGCGTCAATTGCCTTGTCCCACTGCTCGAGGGCGGCGGCGGCGGACGCCATGCCGGCCGCGGCCTTCACATTCCTGTCGATGATGTAGCTTTTTTCATAATATTTGAGCGCGTCGGTATATTTTTTCGATTTGAGGCTGTAGTCGCCAAGGGTGATGAAAATTTTTGGATCGTTGGGGCTTATCGTGGTGATTTTTTCGTAAATCTGCCGCGCCTTGTCGGGCGCGCCGCTTTTCTGGTACAGGTCCGCCAGTCGCGCGTACGCCTCCACGTTTTTATTGTCGACGGCGAGCGCCCGTTCGAGGCAGGCGATTGCCCTGGGCAGGTTGCCGGAGCCGCCGTAGGCGTCGGCAAGAAGGAACTGGATTTCCGGAACTCTTGTTCCTTCCGAATCAGCCGCGGCAATAAAGCGGTAGTGCACGAGCGCCGATTCGTAATTCTTTTTTTCAAGATCGGCGTTTCCCGCCTTGAGGTGCGAGGTGACGGCCTCGGGTGACTTGTCGGGCCCGAAGGCATCGGCGGCTGCCCGGTAGGCCTTGAGCGCGTTCTCCATGCTCCCGGTTTTTTCCTGCGAAATTGCGCGGTTATACTGGTCGGTCGCCGACATCTTCACCTTGCCGGCGATTTTTTCGTATTCGTTTGCGGCGGCGAGGAACTTGTCTTTGAGGTAATATGCCCGCGCCAGGTCGAGGTTGGCGACATACAAGTTCGGATTGCGGGTTATCGCTTCTTTCAGATAATACATGGCCGAATCGACCCTGTTGGCTTCCAGAAGCGATCTGCCGATTCTATATGCGTCGTCCGCGTTGGGCTGGGAGGCGTACGCCACCTTGAGCAGGGGGATTGCTTTTTTATAATCCTTGTCCTGCCAGTAAATCTCGGCAAGCCCCCTGCTTGCTGCGGCGTTGCCGGGATCGGACTGGATCACCTTTTCCAGTGCGTCCTTTGCGTCGGCGGGCCTCTTGAGCGCGATGCACGCCTTGGCGTATTCCCAGCTCGCCTCACCCGTCGACTGCAGGTCCATCGCCTTTTTTGCAAAGGTCACTGCATTGTCCGGCTGATTAAGCTTGTTGTACACCCGCGCGATGCCGATCTGGGCATCATAGCTTTTCACGTCCATCCGCGATGCCACCAGAAAACAAGCCAGCGCTTTTTCGGTGGTGCCGAGCTCTTCGTTGGCAATACCGACTTTCACCCAGACGTCGGCGGTGCGCACGTTGGAGGGCAGCTTTGCGTCGACATAGGCAATGGCGTCGGTAAACTTCTTCGATCGTATGAGTTGATCAAGCGTCATGTCGGCATAGGCCGAGACCGATGCAAATCCAATGCACAATAATGCACAACACGCGCGAACATACACCCGGCTGATCTTCATAGTTCTCCCCTTTGTACCAAAGCTTGATTCGTGTTTCCCATTATATGGTAATTCTTATTTAAAATAAAAAAAGGCGCTGAGGATTAAAATTAGTTTATTATACCGGTTAACTCCCACTAGAAAATGAAGCTGGAAGCATATTTTGTCCATCCCGGCAAATTGGGGCGATTCTCCATGTTCACCGCTTCCGTATCTGCAGGCCGTTGATAATATTTACCCCCTCTACAACGTATACGCGATATACTGTTGCATTGATTATTTTACAGCAGGGAAAGAAGATCGGGCAATCGCTCCGGCTCTGCCGGAGAGGAAAGTCCGGGCACCGCAGGACAGGATACCTTGCGTCAAGCAAGGGGTCCCGGGTAACCGGGGCACGGAAAGTGTCACAGAGACCAGACCGCCCCGCATAGGGAGCAATCCTTATGCGGAGTGAGACGTGAAAAGGCGGGGTAAGAGCCCACCGCACCCGCTGGTAACAGCGTGTGGCTGAAAAACCCTATCCGGTGCAAGACCAAGCATGAAGGAGGCGCCCGCGAGGGCGCGGAAGCTGTCCGTTTCCCATTCCTTCGGGTAGGTCGCTCAATGCCGGCGCGAAAGCGCTGGCCAGACAAATGATTGCTAGAACAGAACCCGGCTTACGGATCTTCTTTCCCTTTTTTTTTATGATGAACTTCATAAAAGCAACCACACTCCCCTTTTTCTTCGCGTCACTTTTACTGGCCGTGTTGCCGGCAAGCGCCGATACGCTGCAGCCGGCCCTCAAATCAGGGATCTGGGAAGGGACCGCGGCCGATTCATTTCCCGCAGTAATCACCGGGGTTTATGTCCGCGGAAACAGGGTCTCAAGGGCAGACATCATCAAGATGTATATCGGTCTTGACACGGGCATGATCTACGACTCGGTCCTCGCGGCCGCGGGCAAACGCAGGCTGCTCAACACCAACCTGTTTTCGAAGGTCGAGGTCATTCCCATCCACAAATCCGACGGGATAGCTGTGTATGTCCTCGTTACCGAGCTTTTTTACCTGGTACCTTCCGCGGGCGGCGATTACTATGATAAAAAATACGGCGGTAATGTCTTATGGTACCGCCTGTGCGTCGGACTCAGCATCCAGAACTTCCGGGGAAGATTTGAAACATTCTCGGTGCGGGCATCCGTCTGGGAGGACAGATCGCTCGGCATTTCCTGGAGCAAACCGCTTGCGCCCTCGCCTTATTTTTTCGGCATCGCGGCGAACATCAGGGAGTATCCCGATTTAAATTTTCTCTGGCGCCGCTTGTCTGTCAATGGCGGTGTAACGGCCGGCAGGACAATATTCGACAATTCCCGGATTTCACTTTCGATCACCCCGTCCTATTCGCTTGTCGATTCGACCGTCGATAACCGCCTTGTAAAAAAATTCAAGGAGGTATATACCAGCGCAGGATGGTCAATCGACCGGAAAGACAGGTCTTTTGACCCTCAAAAAGGCTGGGCAATGTATGCAGGGGCCTTGACAAATGCCTTTTGCACGGATTACACGCCGTACCTGCAGCTGAATGGCGGCCTCCGGCTGTACCACAGGGGATTTTTTTATGCCGACCGGTTCGCCTACCGGGTGCAGACCGCCCTCCGCACAAACGATGGAGGAATATTTCAGGGGCTTTACCTCGGCGGCCAGAGCACCATCCGCGGGTTTGCGCAGGACCAGCTGGGGATCCCGAGTTCCAGGAACGGCTATTCGGTAATGAACGATTATATCGCCGCATCATCGGAGTACCGCTTTCCGCTGTGTACAATGCCGTCCATGGAAACCTGGTTTCAGCCGGGTTATTTCGAAGCGCTTAAAAAGTTTTACCGCTGGCTTTCACCGGACTATATCGATTTGTTAAAAGATTTTTATGTGCGGTTCGACGGCGCGGTTTTCGTGGATGCAGGACACATCTGGAACAGTGCGGCGCACCCTTTTGTCCAGGCGGAAAACGGCGTGGGGTTCGGTGCCGGATTGCGTGCGATGGCGCCGACGCTGCGCCGCAGTCTTGGCCTCGATATCGCCTGGGGCGCTATTCCCCATAGCAAACATCCGTATTTGGATTTCCTTTCTCAACCGACCCTGCAGCTTTACCTCGACCTGTATTTTTAATAGGCGGCCGTGCATCCTGGCGGAGCGACGCACGAAATGGGGACCAAGAGCGGGCGGCGTTTCACGCGGGGTTGATTTTCAGGGCGGTGAGGAACTCATCCTCCGACTTGTAGGTCTTCATCAGGCGGTCTATGCCCACCATTTCGAGGACCTTTCTCACCTGGTTGTCCTTTGCAATGATGTACACGGAGCCCTTGTTTTCCTGCACGTCGCACAGGCAGTGGATGAAAATGCTTATGCCCGCGCTGTCGAGGTAGGTGGTCTTCTCGAGGTTGAACACAAAATGGTGGTGCCCGGCCTTGATGCTGTTGAATATTTCGTCATCCAGCTTTTTCGTGTTTTCCTCGGTGTCTATGTTGCCGATGATATGGATCATCTTGAAGGGTCCCTTGTTTTCAATTTCGAATTTCATGGAAAAATCCTTTCTTGCGGGATAAAAATCTTCTCCACCCGTTAAATCCTGACTCATATTAATTCTATTGATTTCACGCTCAAAAAACAAGGTTATTTTCGCATACTTTTTCCATCATGCATTCCGCCTGAGCCTAGCCCCAAACATGCCGTCAAGGTTATGCTCATACGGAGTGATTTTTACAAAGCCGCTGCCGTCAATATACGTTTCAGGAATGCCGGCCGGAGGCTTGTCGAGCGCGAAGTCGGGATGGCCCTTTAAAAACCCTTCGACAACCGATTCGTTTTCCTCTGGCTCCAGAGAACAGGTTGAATACACGAGGACACCCTCTTTTTTGACGATGCCGGCCGCGGTGTCGATAAGTTTTTTCTGAAGGATGGCCAGCCGGGGAATGTCCGCCCCGGACTTTATCCACCTTCCTTCGGGATGCCGGTGCAGCACGCCGGTGCCGGAACAGGGGGCATCGAGCAGTACCTTTGCAAACATGCCTTTAAAAGGCAGTGCCGCGCCGTCGCACATGCAAGGAAGCACGTTGGCAAGCCTGAGACGGCGCACGGTTTCGATGGCCGCCCGCATCCTGTTTTTGCGTATCTCGCACGCGATTACCGCGCCGTTATTGCCTGTCAATTCCGCGGCGAGCGCGGTTTTGCCTCCGGGCGCGCTGCACAAATCCGCGACGCGTTCCCCCTGCGCAACGTCGAGGAGCGCGACGATCCACCCCGACGAAGGCGCCTGCACCGTGCATTCGCCTTCCTTGAAAAGCGAGAGCACCTCCGGCAGCACCTGCTTCTTGAGCCTGTAGTACAGGTTATTGTATCCGCCGGCGCTGTCGCAGAACTCCTGCGACTCCGTCTCGAACTGCTGCCGCGAAAGGCCTCGCAGCTTTCTGCGCAGAAAAATTTCCGGCTTCTGGTTGTTGAACGACAGCAGCAGTTTTGTTCTGGCCAGGCCGAGATTGGCAAGCCACCGCCGTACCATCCATTCGGGGTGCGAGAATTCAATGGACAGACGCCTGCCGAGGTCCTTTTGCGGATCAGGCAGCCTGATGCGCTTTCTGTCCTTGATGATGGTGCGCAGGGTGGCGTTCACCAGCCCGGCGCTGTGCATGGTGCGTTTGGCCAGCCGCGTAAGCTCCACCGTCTCGTTGACGCTTGCGTGGTCGGGCACTCTGTCCATGTACAGGATCTGGTATGCTCCCATCTCGAGGATCCGCATCACATACTCATTGTCAAGCACCTCGGCGTCCTGCACGAACTGGCCCAGCACATGGTCGAGGGTGAGCCTCCGGCGCACCACGCCGTTCACCAGTTCGAACACGAAGCGCCGGTCGCGGTGGTCGAGGGTGCTCTGGGACAGCTCGCGTTCTATGGCGAGGTCGAGCAGGCCGGGCTTTTTGTCCCAGGCCTGGAGAATACGGAGCGCAATGCTGCGGGCGTTCATGAAAATTTTGTCCCCTGCCTTATTCCCCTGCCATGCACGAAGTCTCGCGCAGGCATGGTTTTTTTTCCTTCGGGCTTTACGTAAAGCACCTTGAGCCTGCCGCTGGCACATTGCACATCGAAACCGTCGGCGTCTATGGCGCACACCGTGCCCGGTTCGCCCGGAAGCACGGCACCGCCGGCAACGGGAACCGCCCATTCGATGCCGATGCGCGAATTGTCAAGAAAGCTGTAGGTGCCTGGAAACGGCTTGAATGCCCGGATCCGGTTGAAAATTTCCGCGGCCGGCGTGTCCCAGGAAATTTTCCCTTCTGGTTTGGTGAGCTTGGGCGCGCCGCATGCCATCGAATCGTTCTGCGGGGTAAACCCCGTTCTGCCGTCTTTAATGAGCGCCAGCGCCTCGCCAAGCGCCTCTGCGCCAAGCTTTGAAAGCCGGCCGCTCAATTGCGGTGATGTTTCGTCGTCGGCAACAGGGGTTTTTTTTGCCAACACTATTTGGCCGGTGTCCACACCCTGGTCAATCCGGAATATGGTAACGCCCGTTTCCTTTTCTCCTGCGGCAATCGCGCGCTGGATCGGCGCCGGCCCTCGGTATCGCGGAAGAAGTGAGGCATGAATGTTGTATGTACCTAAAAAGGGTATGGTGAAAACGGTTTTAGGGAGAATGCGAAAAGCTACCACGACGAAAATATCAGCCTTCAGTTTTGCCAGTTCTTCGGCAAACGTTTCCGAAACAAGGTTTTCGGGGGTAAAAACAGGCGTATATCCCTTTTGCCTCGCATATTCAGAAACCGGGGATCCGGTAAGCACTAGGCCACGCCCTTTTTCACGCGCAGGCGTACTCACTATTCCGGCAATGGAATGGCCTCTTTTTATCATTTCTTCCAGACCCGGGATGCCGAACGCGGACGAGCCCATAAAAACAATTCGCACAAACCCCTCCAATTTTAATCACTTATGAAAATACATGATAGAACCGCGTCAAAGATAACAACGTTATTATTGCGAAGTATAGTTGCCATAAGTTAATTTCCATCAATAGCTTTATAAATCAAAATGATACAGATAACGGATAATAATCATTTTAATATAAGGAGCATCCATGGCATCCCCGACTTTTTCTCCTGTAAGTGATTTGACCGCCTATTGCCGTTTTTGCCAGAAAATCTTTCCTGCCCAGCTCGACAGAAGCATTGCCGGCAATGGCAGATTACTGGATAAAGAATCAACATTTGAGTATTTCTGCACAAAATGCCGCAAAACTTTCTGCTATTCCGGGAAAGACCTACTCGCTTTGGAAGAGGCCACAAAGCAGGATGTCGAGGCAAGGGATTATCTTCCTAAAAATCATTACGTTATTGGCGAGAAAATTTCCCATAAAAAGTTCAAGGACAAGGGCCTTGTTGTCGGGAAAGACAGAGGGGTTCCCGCCCGCATTCTTGTTCAATTTGAGAAATCAGGGCTCAGGAGACTGGTAGAGGACATTTAAGCAAATTAAACAAACCTGTTTCCTTTCCGCTCAAAAAGAGAATTCCCATAGATGCGGTATTGCAGGAAAATAGTAATCTCAATAACGGTGATATTTTCCGCATTTCAGGTTATTTCTGCCACTAGTCCATCTGCTGGCGCCAAACCCGACACCATTTCGCATCCGTCTGTTACGGCCGTCAACCAGACGGCCCCCAATGCCGACACATCGCTATTAATTGAAGACCTCACGGTAAAACATGGTGTGCCGCCGCAAAGCGCTGTCTCCAAATCATCGTTAAAATCGCGTGCAGACTCCCTGGGGCTTCTTGGACAGCTTGTCACACGCGTGCATTCTGCCGATACCCTGCAGCCGAACGCAAGGGAAATGTTCCGTAAGCTGGGGAATTTCCATAAGGCAATGGGCATTTACAATGTTTCCGCCGGCATTCTTGCCGCAATCGCAGGCGCCGCCATTCTTGACAAAGCAGATATCCTCCCCTTCTCGCTCTCCCTCATCACCCTGGGCGGCATTACCGTCGGCATAGGAGTATGGGAAATAACAATCGGAAGCACCCTGGGCCGATAACATTCTTCCAAAGATATAATATATCCGGGTCGCTAAGCGGGTGCAGCCGGGTACCGATAGCGGCAAGCCCGGCCCTTCTGTTGGGCGCACCCTTGATACACCCGATTAGCAGGAAATAAAATAATAGCCAACTGTATTTTTAAACCTTTGTCCACAATAATATCACAATCTGCTGGGAAAAGGCGAACCGAAAAAAGGAACTATTCTCTCGAATGAAAAACAGGCAAGAAGGGATTAAAACCCGGCCATGAGGCTTATGCCGAACGCGGGGTCCATGTCGTTGAGGAGCTGAACGGCGGCGTCTATCCCCACGTCGGTCACGCCGATGGTTGTGTTGAAACCGACGCCGAAAGACAGGCCGGCCCAGTTGGACTTCTGGTAGGAATCGTTGCTTTCGCCCTTAAGCACCTTGAGCTGCGCTTCAAGGTCGGGCTCGCTGAAGGAGTATCCGGCACGGACGAGAAAATACTTTTTGTAAATCGCGAGCTCCCCGCCCAGCTTATAGACAAGAGCTCCGTCGGCAGGCTGCTGCAGATCAACCGCGATCCTCAGATTGGGGACATACTCCGGTGAATAGGAAACGCCGGCCGAAACCGAAAAGGGCAGTTTGAGGTTTTCCGTCTGATCCGAATACTCCGCCACCATGAATCCGGCATTGTTGAGCGCAAGGCCGGCAATCACGCGCGAGTCCAGCCACCGGTACTGCATTCCCGCCTGAAGGGCGACGGCGTTGGCCGAGTAATATTCATTTTTACTGCCGATATAGTGATATATTCCGTTGAGAGATCCGCCCAGCGACAGGTTTTCCCATACTATTTTCGACCAGGTGAGCCCGCCTGCAACTGCATACGATTTCCACGTAACTCCTGTTTCAAGTGGCGTTCCATCAAGATTTTCGACTTTTTCTTGAAGCGACCCGAAGGAAACGTCCACTAGGTGAATGCCGAAAACCCCGTAATTTTTATAGGGCATGGCAAACCCGAGGGGCGCGCCCCACACATCATCGACTATTGAGCGGTATCCGCACACTGCCTGCCGTTTTGTAATATATCCGGCTGCAGCGGGGTTTGAAACGATGCCGTATACATCGTTCGGCATCGCGATCGAAACGCCGCCCATGGCAATGGTGCGGCTGTCGTAGTCGAGGTTTAAAAAGGGAAATGCCCTCGTGCCGGCAAGGTCGGACTGTGAAAAGGCCGGAATGGCACACCACAGCACGGCGGCCAGCACACACAGGGTTTTTCTCATCATGATTGGGACGCCTTCCGGGTGTGGATTGTCAGCGCATGGTATTTGACATAAAAATAATTATTGCTTGAAGAAACAAATCTAATTTCTTTGGCATGGCCGTTCGTAAATCCTGCAAAAGCCAGTTGTTCCCCGCTGCTCCTGCCGCCTTTGTAACTGATTTCGGTTAAACGATATGTTTTATTATCCACCAGCGCCGAAATGTCCACGAAGCGGCCGGAAAACCTCCTCGCCTTCCACAGGAGCACCATGCCCTTTTTGTCAACAGATATGGAATCGGGGCGCGAGGACAGGTCTGCCAGACAGGGAAAATGACCGGTGAGCGCCGCCACAAGCTCCGCCCAGGTAAGGGGGTATTCCAGAAAACCGCTGCCCACCCGGATGTTCTGCGACGGCGCCTGGGTGTATTGCGTGTCGCCTGATTGCACGAGCCACCGCGCCGCGGTAACGGATTTGATGGCGGCAAGGCTGATGCCCATGGGGCCGTAAAATTGCGCGTTGAAAGACGAGTCGCCATGCCAGCGGATGTCGAAACTCAGCGAAAGCTGCTCGCCGTTCTGCGCAAGAAGGATTTCGCCATTTCCTTCAACGGACTCTATTGAATCTGCCAGATAGATCGGTGATAGTGACGCACGGGCGGTGTCGAGGGTAAGGGGAGGGTGTACGGTACAAGATAAAAATATAAGGTAAAACAGAATGGCGAGATGGCTTTTATTCATATTTCATTTTTTATTTCCAAGTTTTTCTTCAAGCATTTTTATCTTCTCTTTCACATTCTCCCCCTCTTCTGACTGTGCGTCAATGCCGAAACTTTTCTTATACGCATCCAGCGCATCGCGCTCCCTGCCTTTTTTAAGCAGGATGTCACCGTAGTGGCTGTACACTACCGCGTCGTTATTGATCTGCTGCAGCGCCTTTTGCATATATACCTGTGCGCTGTCAATCATTCCCAGTTTGTAAAAGACCCAGGCGTACGAATCGAGGTAGGCGCCGTTCGCCGAATCATGTGCCAGCGCGGATTCCACGAGGGAACGCGCGCTGTCAAGCTTCATGCCCTGGTCGGCCCACATGTACCCTAGATAATTCGAGGCTTCGCCGTCGCCCGGTTTGATTGCAAGCACACGCCTAAACGTTATTGCCGCGGCGTTTATGTCCCTCGTGCGCTCGAGCGCGCTCCCCAGTTCGAACCAGGTAAACGCGTCCAACGAATCGAGGCCCAGCGCTTTTTTGAAAAACGGGATGGCCGTGGTATATTCTTTGCGCATATTGTACACATAGCCCAGCGTGCGCCAGGCACCACCGTAGGCAGGTGCGTTTTCGGTAAAATGCTTTGCCGTGGAAAGTGCCCTGTCGTATTCCTTCTGCTTCAGGTCAAGGTAACAGAGCTGGAGCCAGGCATCGCTGAAGCTGCCCCGGATGGCAAGCGTTTTACCGAACTCGACGGCGGCAAGGTCGAAGCTGTCCTGCGAGCCGTACACGAGCCCGAGATAGAAATGCAGCTCGGGATCATTGATGTCTTCCGAAAGCAGTTTCTGCAGAAGCGACTTTGCCTTCCCGGCGTCTTTGTCGTAATAATATAAAAGGGCGAGGGTCTTGCCGAAAACGCCTCCGACGCTGTCGTTTGCATACAGTTTTTCGTAGTACGGGATTGCGTCGGCATAGCCACCCTTGCGAATGTGCAGCTGGGCGATATTGCGCAGGCCGTCAAGAAAGGTGGAGTCTGCCATCACGGCCTTTTTAAAAAAATCCAGCGCGAGCACGGTGTCTCCCCGTGCAAGCTTGATTTCCCCCAGACTGTTTAACAGCCGCGGGTTCTGGTCGTCCCTTTTTTCCGCGGCAACGTACAGGCTTTCGGCAATGTCATATTTTTTAAGGCGCACATACAACGCCCCCACCTTGAGCGTAAGATTCACCGACGAGGGGTCCTTGGCGAGAAAACCCCGGTAGTTGGCAAGCGCCCGGGGAATATTACCGAGCGATTCATAGAGCAGGCCAAGGGTGTACAATTCCTCCTTCTGCTTGTTTTTTATAGCATCAAGCAATTCAGCAGCGTGTGAAAACTCGCCCATTCTCATGTAGATGCTCGCGCAGAGGCTCTTATCGGGATCAGAAAGTCCGCTTTCCTTCCCGGTGCCCTTGATGAGGAGGATCGCCTGCTTGAACCGCGATGAAAAGACGTAGCGCTGGACAAGGAGTTCCCTGAGGGCGCCGGAGCGAGGATCAAGCCGGTAGGCCGATTCGTATTCATGCAGGGCATCCTGGAAAAGACCGCGCCTGTCGTATTCCCGGGCCTTCATGAAGTGCTCCTGCGCGCGCCGCTGCGCATACCAGTCTCCGGGGGGCTTTGCAACAGGCCTGACAAAAGGGAACTGCTGCACGGCGCACCCCGCACACAGTGCGGCAATGCAGAGTGCGGCAATGCAGAATAGGCCTTTGGCGGTGCGTGGAAAGCTTTTCACGTGCGGTTCCTTATGAGCGGGTACATTTATGCAGACGCACATCCCGGTGCGGCGGCGCTTAGTTTTTCACCGATACGACGACATTGACGGCGCTTTTAAGTGCGACTGAACTGCCCGGCGGCACCGACTGCGAAATAACGGTGCCCGGCGAAAGGGTGGCGTTGTTTTTATAGTCTAATTTGCCAAGCTCAAGCCCACTATCTTCTATCTTCTTTTTCGCATCGAGCAGGCTCTCGCCGATAAGGTTGGGCACGTCGGCGTGCGTGGGCTTCACGCCGTCTGATATGACAAGGTCCACCGGCATTTCCTTGGACACGGATGAACCGGGGGCGGGGGACACTTGGATCACCATGTCCTTTTCAAGCGAATCGGAAAAATCCCTTTTCTTCTTTCCCACGATAAACCCCTGCTTCCGCAGCTCGAGGACCGCCTTGCGCTCGGTGAGTTTCCGCACATCGGGAACAGCCCCGACTTCGGAGCCCTTGCTCACCGTCACGATCACCATGCGGCCTTTTCTCACCTTTTCGCCGGCCGCGGGCTGCTGGTTGAGGATGTGGTCGTGCATGATTTTTTCGTCGTATTGCCGTGACCCGATCTGGAGCCTCAGGCCCACGTCGAACAGCTGCTGGCGCGCCTTTTCCCAGTCAAGGTCGGAAAGGCCGGGGACCGTGACGACCTGGCGGTCGTTGTGCACAATGCCGGGCATCACCATCTTGTCAATGATGAATATCCCGAGCGCTCCTCCGGCGATGCAAAGAAAGACCGCAGAAGGAACAATCACTTTCCAGAACAGCCCGACCGGAATGTTAATCGAATAGCTTTTCTTCATTCAGGATCACCAGCTTCTTTCCGTCAATGACGATATAATGTTTTTTCTGCAATTGCGACATGATGCGCGACACGGTCTCGCGGCTTGTCCCGGCCATGTCCGCGATCACCTGATGGGTGGGCCTGTCGGGGATGACGATCATCTCCCTCACCCGCTGTCCCTGGTCCTTGGCAAGCTGGAGCAGCACGTCCGCGACGCGGCCGTACACGCTCATGAGCGACAGGGTGTTGATGTGCCTGTTGGCGCGCCTGATGCGCCGCGACATCTCAACAAGCATTTGTATGGTTATTTTCGGGTACCGCTGCAGGATGTCGAGAAACATTTTGCGGTACAGCATGAGCAGGGTGCAGTCTTCCGACGCGATCACGGAGGCGCTGCGCGGCTCGCCGTCGAGAATCGCCATCTCACCGAAAAAATCCCCCGGCTTGAGCGTGGCGAGAATCGCGCTTTTTCCCTCGGACGTGACCACGGCAACGTGCACGCGGCCCGAAACGATAACGAAAAAGGTCTGTCCCTCGTCGTCCTCCTCGTGGACGATTGTTTCGCCCTTGGAAAATTTCTTGTGGACCAGTATCCTGCATATTGCGGAGCGGTCCATGCCCGACAGGCAGCTGAACAGCGGCACCTTTGCGGCAATTGCCTCGATTTCCTGAGAGTTCATCCCCGAACCTCCGGTATGGTGTTGCGCTGTTCCCTCCGGGCAACAGGCTTCCGTCACGACTTGCCCTGATCCGGCATAATTTTAAAATACTATCCGTTGCCAGCAGTCCCATTAAAAAAAAGGGGCGCTCGATTGAACGCCCCTGCTTATCTCAGAATAAAAATCCCTTTTTCTGAAAGCCCCTCCTAATTCCAATTCAGATGCGGAACATGCGAAGGCAGATCGTTGGTGTCGAGATCCTGAATAGGAGGCGGCCCCACAGGAGGTCTTAGAAAGTAGTAAGCTGCCCCGCCTAACAACAAAACACCTCCCCCAATAAGACTGACAACAAGCGGAACGTTCGTTTTCCCTTCCTTCGACACGTACTTTGCAATCTTGGTGGGATCGGAAGACCATTTAAAGGAGTAGGAAATCACGTTGTATTCGTCGGTGACGTTGATTTGCGGCAAAGCGGTGAGGTTGAAGGTCACGCTTATCATGTCGTGGTATTCGGGATTGAGGCCCTTTACTTCTTTGTTAACGTCTTTTTTTATCTGCTCTATGTCGAACCCCTCGATGGGCGCCTGTTTCGCGGAAGGTATGGGTGAGGTGCCCTTCTGGGTGTCGTTGAACTCGAACACCAGTTTGTTGAGCTTCTTTTTTGTTTCGTAGAAATAGCTGGAGGGTTTGTCTCTGAAGATAAAATAACAGGTGACGACGTTCTCTCCCGCCTCTTTTCCCGGCTCGCTCGAGAGCTGGATTCCTTCCAGCACGGCATTCTGGACCGGATTGGCGGGTGCAACGCCCGCCGTGGCCGAAGGCGCGGGCGGTTCTTCGGGAGGAGTGACTTCCCTGTTTCCCGGTTCCTGACCAAACACCGGGGCAACCATGAAAAAAGGAAACCACAGGATAAGAAAGCGTTTAACTATTTCGGAAACAACACCTTGCATACGTCCTCCTGAACTTCTAAAGTAAAAAATACCCTAAATGTAACAAAGTGTCAATATCTTTTCGGCGCAGGGTGTGGCCTGCGGCAACGTCCGAACCTTATTATTTGTAAACAGGTTCACTTCCTGCCTTCCAGGACCGCAATGGCAACACACATGGATTTTTCATGGCTTATGGTAACATGGCTTTTATTAACGCCGTTTTTTTTCATTGCCTTTGCCAGCGCTGCATCGCGCACGGAGATTGAAGGCGCCTGTGGGCCTGCGGCAATCACTTCCATGCTTTTCCAGCCCGAAACCCTCTGGCATTCCTGTGGCAGGGCCTTGTAAAACGCCTCTTTGGCCGCCCACCTGCCCGCAAAATGAATAGCTGGCTTTGCCATTTTTTGGCAGTACACTATTTCCGCTTCGGTAAACACCTTGCCCAAAAACTGGCTTCCGTAGCTGCGGATCATTTTTTCAATCCTGCCGATCTCGACAATGTCAATGCCTATGCCTTTTATCATGGCGATTAAGGTGATCCCCCTGCACTTTTGGCGACCCGCGATACACGTTTGACGTATATTTATAATAAGTATACAATAAAATAAGCATTCTCACAATTCCTTTATTAGCAGATATTTTTATGATGATTCCTTTAATTATTTCCCTGCCCCTTGCCTGCTACGGCGTTTTTGTTGTATGGCTTCTGGTGAGCACGGCACGGCACAAAACCGCTTTTTCGGGCGGCAGGACCGGACTGCCGGGGATTTCCATTATCATCCCGTTCAACAACGAAGCGCACAATCTTGCAACCCTTCTGGATTCACTGTCGCGGCAGGAATATGCGGGGCCGTGGGAAGTATTGCTTATCAACGACAGCTCCACCGACAACTACCGTGAAACAGCGGACACCTTTCTCAACAGGTTCCCGGTCCGGATTAATATCGTTGATTCGGTGTTTGACAAAAGCGTCCACTTAACGAGCAAGCAGCAGGCGCTTGACAGGGGAGTAAGCGAAGCCGGCTTCGAATGGTGCGTCTTCAGCGACGCGGACATGCTCTTTGAAAAAGACTGGCTCGCCGTTTTTGCCGGCAATGCGGTGCCGGGCAGAGACCTCGTTTTCGGCCATACGGCGACAGCGGGCAAAGGCATGTTCAATGCGCTCCAGCGTTTCCAGCTCGAATTTCTTTTTGCCGCCGCGTATTCGTTTCACAGCGCCGGCATTACGGGCTCATGCATGGGAAACAACCTCCTTGTCAGGAAAGAAACATATGCCGGTCTTGGCGGCCAGGCAAAAATCGGGTACAGCATTGTTGAAGACCGCGACCTGTACAAGGCATTCAAACGCCACGGGTATTCTGTGGCGCCGGCGCACCCGTTTTCGGCCAAAGCCGCCACGCTTCCCTGCGTCTCTCTCCCCCAGTTTTACCACCAGATGCTCAGGTGGGCCCGCGGAGGGTTCTCGTTTACCTCGATGCTTCTTCCGGCCGGGCTTTTACTCACCGCGCAAAACTTCGCATTCCTTGCGGCCCTGTGCGGATTGCTTGCGCCCGTTGCCACAGCCCTTTCTTTTGTCAATTTTTTTCTGACCATGCTGTTCCTGCATTTTGCTTTCAGGAAGACCGGCTCCGGAGAATCCGCGTTTTTTTTTCCGGTCTACTATGTTTTGATGCTGGTTGAAACGGTGGTGTTTATTTTCTCCTTTCTCATCACTCCCAGGGTGGAATGGAAAAGAAGAAAATTATGAAGCCCGTCCTCCTTCATTACTTCATCACCAACCGGTGCAACGCGGCGTGCTCGTTCTGCTCCATATGGAAAGACATGCCCAAGACCGACGCGCGCTGCGGCGACGTGACGGCCAATCTGGCCGCGGCAAGGGAGGCCGGGTGCTCCTTTGTCGACTTTACGGGAGGAGAACCGCTGCTGCACAATGATCTTCCCCTGTTTCTCAGGGAGGCAAAGCGGCTCAAGTTCATCACCTCGGTGACGACCAACTGCATCTGCTTCCCGGAAAGGGCCGGCGAGCTTAACGGACTTGTCGACCTTCTCCATTTCAGCCTCGACGCGGACAGCGCGACGCTCCACAATAAGCTCCGCGGCTCGGATTCCTACGGCAAAGTCATGGAGAGCATTCCTGCCGCATTATCGAACAATCTCGCTCCCGACATCCTTTTTACCTATACAAACGAAAATATCAATTCGTTTGCCGGGGTCTATGAGCTTGCCAGGAAAAACAAACTCGTGGTCATCCTCGATCCGGTGTTCTCACTCGACGGCAAAGACCCGGTGAGCCGTGAAACGCACCGCGCCGCGCTTGCATGGGCCAAAAAACCGGGTGTTTACCTTAACAGGGCGCATATCAAACTGCGTTTTAGGGGCGGAAACAAGCCGGACGCAAATTACTGCCGGGCAGCGTCAACGGCAATCGTCATCCTGCCTGATAACCGTCTCGCGCTCCCCTGTTATCACCACGCGACGGATTTCGTCACCATCAAAGGTTCGTTGAAACAGGCGCTTGGCAATACTCAAAGACACGACGCGATAAAATATCAAGGCAGCTTTCCTTTCTGCCAAGGCTGTCATATCAACTGCTATTTCGACCCTTCGTTTTGTTTCACTCCGTCTTCGCTCTGTTTTTACAGCCTTCTTGCAAAAGCCTCTTATGCCTTTACAAAATACGCCGTATTCAAGAGAAAACCGCCGGTAAAATTTTTCGGGTAATGCCGGACGGAATGGCGGCCCGCAGTTTAATTTTCATTTTGTTCCATTTATGCATTTATTAAGAGAAATACTTATATTATAACCGTGGGTAGTTTCCACCACCCGTGGGGGGTGGCTATGGCAATAATACAAATATCGTCCCGCATAGTCAAATAATCAAAAAGAAGGTGGGCCATGAAAAAAAAAGTTCTATGGCTGTTCGTTGCGTTTTTAGCGCTTCAACTGCATGCGCAGCAGTTTCCGGCGATTATCAGCATTCCGGTAACGTTTTATGATTTTCATGCCGACAAGTCCAACCCGGAATTCGAACCGGACCACAACGGCGGGCTTTATCTCGGCATGGTGCAGGACACTCTGGATAAAGACAGAAAGCCAATCCTCGGCAAAAGCCCGTTCTTCAACTACTACATTGCAAAATGGTTCCGGCCCTGGCAGCCGGGGGACTTCACGATCCCTACCTACACCGATCTTAACGGCACATTCGGCGGAATAAAAACAGTCAACTACGACACGGCATTTAAAAACGTCGTTATTCCCATGACGCTGCCTTTCACCTACATTGATGGCAGCACCGGTATGTACCAGTATTACAACCAGAACTTCTTTATGCTTGACGGACAGGGATTCGGGACCGAGCCCGCGGGGTCGGGCCACAATTACAGCTTCACCATGGAACTCCACACCGACTTCACCTACAGTCAAGGGCTCGTGTTCAGTTTCGAGGGCGACGACGACGTGTGGGTGTTCATCAACGGCCATCTTGCGCTTGACCTGGGAGGAATCCATCAGACAAAGGCCGGTGCAATCGACCTGGACACCATGACGGGAATGCAGATTGGAAAAAAGTACAAATTCGATTTCTTTTACGCAGAACGCCATACCGTGGCTTCCGACATCAAAATAACCACCAACCTGTTCACGCCGCCCGGGTATCTGCAGCTGTTCGCCAAGCCTGACGCCCCCGGCCCGACCAACCCGAGGCTCGGCGCGCTCGACACGGCGACCGCGGGGCAGAATTTCACCCTCTACGCCCACGTGTTCGACAGCCTTTACAACTGGGTACCTGCCAACGACAGCAAGGTGACCTGGACCATGACCGACACCATGGGGAACCCCATTCTTTCCACGACGCTGGGGTCGTCAACCGGGTTCACCCCTACCGAAGCCAACGGCTGGGCCATAATCACGGCCACCTTTACCGATCCCTCTACAGGCAAGCCCATCACAACATCAATAAAGGTGTTTATCCAGCCCGCGGCCGGCCGTTTTATTTTCATTGAAGCGGATTCGCTCGGGCGGTCATCGCGCAACGGCAGGCCGGTCGGAACCATCAACGTTGACCGCGCCGTTTCGGCGACCGTCTATGCGGTGGTGCGCGACACCTTCGGAAACTTTGTGCGCTTTGCCAATAACGCAACATGGAGCATGGCCAATCCCGCAATAGCTTCAGGCACTCCCCTTACCGGAAAACAATGGGCGGTCCGGGTGGCGGAAGTGTCCTATGGCAACACCGTGCTCACGGCGGGCGAAGGCACCCTTACCCCCGGCACGGCAACGGTTGCATGCGCGAGCCCAAACGCCGCGGTGCCCGTCACCGCTACCCTGCTCGATGTAAACCATAACGGCCACATCGACCAGATTGATCTCGTGCTTCCCGATTCGGTCGCGCTCGGTGCAACGCTCCCCACGATACAGCAGCTTATCATTTCCATGGGCATCGTCTCCACCGACGGCGGCAAGGCGGTCACGTTTACCGCAAGCTCAATGACCGTTGACGGCACGCGCACGATCCACATCGCCATCGCGGAAAACGCCGGCAGCACCCTTGAGACCGGCTGGACCTCCGCCTCGATCAAGCTTACGAACGTCAGCGTCACCGCCGACGGCCGCCCCATTTACGTAGGGCAAATCATCGACGGGGCCGCGCCGGTCATTAAAAACCTCTGCTTTGCCCCGATGCCGAACGCGGACTCACTCCGCGTTTATTTCAGCGAACCGGTTTTGAGCCAGACTCCGCCGAACTTTACCCTGTATACGGAAACCGGAAACTATCAATTAACAGGCACCTCGCCGAACGTGGTAAAGGGCGGTGACAGGTTCGTCTATGTACTTCCTGCGAACACCCTTTCGGGCCTTGACAGTGTTGTCGAGGCCGGCCGGCCCACATTCTATCTGTCGCTGTGCGGTGACGTTGGTATCATCGTTGATTCGCGCGTCATCGGGAACCCGTTTACACCCGGGATAACCCTTGTTCCGGCGAACGGCACCAACTTGCATCCGGGAACGCGGGTGGAGGTTTCCCTTTTGCCTGCCATTAAGGCAAAACTCGCTTCGGGAAAAATAAAAGGCACGGTCTCCATATTCGACGCGGTGGGCAACACGGTGGCCAAGGACACCCTCACCTGGGACGTCCCCAATGCAAAGGTATACTATATCTGGGACGGAAGAACCAGAAAATCCTCCCTAGCTTCCGCGGGCAGCTATGTGGCGAGGGTCCTTATTGAAGACCTTGAGAGCGGCCGGAGACAGAGTATCCGCATGAATATCGGCCTTAAGCATTAACATCTGCAGGGCCTTGCAAAAAAGGAACGTTATGAATTTTATACGCCCCTTTCACGCCATTTTTTCACTGGCCGCGGTAATTGCGAGCGTCACGCCATTATCCGCCGGCCAGGTTGTTTCCGTGCCGTCGGCCGACGCTGCAACCATAGCGCTGGCAATGATAAAGGCAAAGGCGTTCGACACGGTGCTCGTGGCCAACGGGGTGTATACCGGGCAGGTGATGGTGAAAGCCGATGTCGTGCTCAAGGCGCAGTCCCAGTTCGGGGCCGCGCTGGACGGCGGCGGCAAGGGGGCCACGGTGACCCTCGGCGGCAACGCCACGGTGTGCGGTTTTGAAATCCGCAACGGCGCCATCGGCGTTTCGTCGAGCAGGGGGGGAAACGCAATTGTCAAATGCCGCATCACCCAGAACCGCCAGTCGGGCATCATCTGCGTGGGTGATGTGCCGCTCATCCAGGACAACCTCATCGTCTTCAACAAAGGCTCCGGAATCCAGGGATGGAACCTTACCTCCACCGCCGCGTCCATCAACCACAACACCATCGCCTATAATCTGAACAACGGCATCGCGCTGGGCGGCATGTCGAGCGTCATCATCGAAAAAAACATCATCGCATTCAACGAAAGCGCCGGTGTCAAGGCAATGGAGCATGTCAACACCAGCATGAGCGGCAACGACGTTTATAAAAACGGCATCATGCCGTCCAACCTGCCTGCCGGCAATTTTACGGTTGACCCGAAGTTCACGTTGCCAAAGGACAAACTCGATTTTTCGCTGCAGGCCGATTCTCCCTTGAAAAGCCTGCTTGCCAATAATGAAGAAATCGGTGCACGAGCATCCTATTAACCTAACCATGGAGTGTTTATGAACCCCATTCGTTGTTGCGTTCAGAGTTTCGCCGCGTTGTGCGCGGCCGTTGTGCTGGCGTGGGCCCCGGCCCGGGGCGGCGAGCCCATTTCGGTCCCTTCCGTCGGCGTCAAGACAATAGGCCAGGCCATGATAAGCGCCAAATCGGGCGACACGGTATGGGTCTCCGACGGCACGTACAGCGAGCTTGTTTTTGTCAAAGCGGGTGTGACGCTCGCCGCACGCAACACATTCAAGGCCGTCATCAGCGGAAGCGGCAAGGGCACCGTGGTTTCGCTCTCTGCGAACAGCACGATATGCGGTTTTGAAATACGCAGCGGCACCATCGGGGTGTTTTCGAAGGACGCGGGCAACGCCATCATCAATTGCCGGATCACGGGCAACTGGGGCACGGGCATTGTCTGCGTGCGGCACCTGCCCAAAATCGAGGACAACATCATCGCCTTCAACAGGTGGTCAGGCATCCAGGGATGGGACATCCGCTCCACCTCGGCGTCCATCAACCACAACACCATCGCGTTCAACGGCAACAACGGCATCGCACTGGGCGGCAGTTCCGACGTGATCATCGAGAACAACATGATCACCTTTAACGAGCGCCAGGGCGTCAAGCTCGCCCAAACATCCACCCGCTCGAAGCTCATCAAGAACAACCTGTTCGGCAACCTCGCGATAAGCCGGACGGTCCCGCCCGAAAATTTTTCCTTTGACCCTAAATTCTCGGCGCCGCGGGTGAAGCTGGATTTTAAGATAGAAACCAACCAGCCGTGCTGCATGTACGGATCGGACAACCAGATCCTGGGAAGCAGGCTTGTGGGGAATGTAAAAAAGAGTGAAGGGTTGTAATATAAAAGTTGTCGGTTGACAGTTGACGGTTGGCAGTTAAACCCGGAAGGTGAAACTGCCAGCCGTTTTTTATTGGTTAACGCGTCACCATGATTTTCTGTTTGAATATCCTGGCGCCGGCTTTTATTTCCAGCAGGTACAGACCGTTTGGAACGGTTTTTCCGGATTTGTCTTTGTAATCCCAAAAAATATTATTTGGTCCAAAATCCGAAGCCCGAAGGTTTAGGAACAATTGTCCACTTGCTGAATACAACGTCGCGCTAACTTCTCCCCTGTCGTAGCCGCCGAAGGAAATTAAATATCCCCGGTTCGATTTGATAAAACAGATAAATGGTTTTAAAGGCGCTAAATCAGCTTCAACCGCATTGACACCCATTACAAACACTGGGGCCTTCCGGTTGTTGTCATCAGGATAATTCCTATGCGTCTGGTCCGTCACCTGCCGGGCGGACGAAATGGACAGGTACTCGTTCGTCGCGAGGTCCTTGCCATTGAGCATGTCGAACTGCATCGTGCTGTCGTTGAGCACGGTCGCAAAATGCAGGATGTTGTCGAGCACGCCGGGCACCGAATCATACCCGCCCTGGCTGTTGCGTTTCCATACGGAAAAAACCAGACCGGGCTGATTGATAACCTTGAAGTACAATCCATCCCTGTCGTATATCCTTTCGGAAAACACCACGGTCACCCTGTCCTGCGTCCTGTCGTTGATATTAAAAATGGTCTTGGTGATCTTCCATATCACAGGCCCAGCTCCATCAATTGTCCGCATTGCAGTCACTGAACCCGTGTTCGGCAGGTCGACAGAGATACGTGGCGTCCAGGCCGTCTGCAAACTACCCGTAGTACTGTCTTCCCGGATATACAGCACGAAGATGCTGTCGGTCTTTCCGCCGGGCAGTACTCCGCCGATGCTATCTACGCTGAAAATCACGTTGCCGGATGTTATGGTAAAATTAGAGGTCTGGAAATCCGCAGGAATTGTAATGGCTTTATTTAAATATAACTCGATTCTGTCAAGATACCCGTTACCGTTCAGGTCACGCGTCACGGCAGAATCGAGAACAGCCGGTAGACTTTGCGCATGCCCTTGCAGGCACACTACGGCAAGCGCCATACAGGCATAAACGGTTTTTTTTAATGCTGCTGTTCTTTTCATGCAAATTTCCTACGGCATGAAGGTCATCTTCTTTTCAAACACGCCGGCCGGCTTCTTCGCGCTGTTGACCGCGGTCATGCGCAGTATGTAAACACCCGCGGCGACAGGCTGGCCGTTTATTGCCCGGCCGTTC
>Ga0182027_10000462_pt1 | contig 71373 bp, 57 predicted proteins | sample 712E1DmetaG_FD_121300 | JGI IMG/M metagenome (GOLD analysis project Ga0182027, IMG submission 121300) | Permafrost microbial communities from Stordalen Mire, Sweden - 712E1D metaG (Illumina Assembly) | ecosystem: Environmental > Terrestrial > Soil > Wetlands > Permafrost | place: Sweden...
ACGGTGGGCTCTGCGAGGGGGGAGAGCCGACGACGTCATGGTGAACCTAACCGGGCACGAAGCTGGAAACGGCGGAGACAGCCAAGGAACACCTACAGCCCGTCGCGCTTTCCTCTACTCGGAAGAGGAGGCCGCAAAGTGACCTGTTCACGAGTCATTGGGACTGTGCTTCCAGAATTCTGGACCGCTAATTGCACAGCTAGGAATATCTTGCCGGACTGCGGCCTCCGTTCCATTGGTTCTACCCCGTTGGAACCCCATGATCCGCCAGACATTGGATCAGCAAAGTGAGACAACTGTCTTGATCCTTGGACTCTGACTGTGAAGCCATCTCTCACTTCGGCTTCCTGTGCATTGGCTGGGGGAGTGGTCGAAGTCGCGGCAGTCGCCTTTGCCCCCGTTACGCCATCCGCCTGCCCCAGCCGTTTTTGAGTTCCATCCCTTAGAACGACGCTACCTTGACCAGAAACATAGGTAAGGCCCGTTTCTTTCATCTCGAAGCGAAGTGGGTCGTCTTTGGTTCCATCGAAAGTAGCTTGCGGCAATGCAACATGACCTGAAAAGACCCAAATAGCTCCGGTACACCAGTACGTTGGAATCAATCCATCGAGGGTAACCAACTGGCCGAAATGATACTCCGAGCCTGCACCCGGTGAGTTCACGGTAACGCCTTTCTCTTCAGTTGATACCAGTATCTTGGTGTCCTTAGTGTCACAGTTGCGCGGCTTCATCTCGCTGATAGCCACTGTTTCCACCTGGGGGGAGGAAAGCGCCGCTGCGCCTGCGGGTTTCTTTGCCAATACTGCGGTGTCATTCAGAACGTCCAGCGTTTTGCGGTCGAGTTGGCCGGTGACAGGCAAGCCGTGATCTGATTGAAACTTCTTAAGGGCTGCAATCGCTCTTGCTCCCATTACGCCGTCAGCCGATCCGGGCTGGTAGCCCAGAGCCAGAAGACGCTCTTGCGCTGCCTGAATTGTCTTCTTCGCGGCGGCGGTTGACGCTGCCGGGGCCGTCGCCGCTTGCCCATTGGCCTGTGTGCCTGTCAGCAAACAAACCGACACCAACAAAACGCCAAGAAGCGAAACACGCTTCCCTATGCTGAATGCACTCCACAGGATCACAAAAATCTCCTTAACGAGGATTTGGTGGATCACTCTCTCAGAGAGGCCGAGACGCACAACGCAGTTTCTTGGTCTCCTAAAGCAACGCAAGTAAGAAGACAAACGCCCACAGGCCCAGTCCTGTCAGTGCTGCGATCACGGCGCGTTTACCGCCCCCTCTGAAAACCCCAATCACGCCCACAATAGCAACGATCAGGGCGAAGAGCAGGCAGAGAGCCATGACACCGGACATCTGGCCCATATCCAAAGCGGTGGCCGTATCAACTGACATCCCTGCTTGAAGTAGTCTCAGTCCGTATGCGGTCAGGCCTATTCGCCCCGTCCCCGTGGCGAGTCTCACGAGAACGTTCAGGAAAAAAACTGCGTCGCAGATTGCGCCCGCCGCCGGAATCCACATTGGCATTGTGCTTTCGCTGCCTTCTTCGCTGCCTTCCCGGCTTTTTTGCTTGGAACTCTCGATGGTTTCGAACATGGTAAACGCCCGCCCTTCTTGAACCGTTGTGGGTGTATCTCGATTCAGCTAAATGGAGAACGCATCGAAAACTCATCCGCCCATCCTGGCCGATGCCCTCCACGGTCCCCAGCTCGCGGTTGGCCAGCTTCAAGTCGGGCGAGGGCGCGGTGAGCTGTACCCAGTCTCCCACGGAGAAAGCCCGCTCTTGCTCGCGGTAAACGGATACGCCCTGCTGGCGCCGTGGGTCGTAGCTTTGTTCCGTGCCGTCCTTCCGCTCGACGGTGAGCCGGTTGTTGGGCGCATCGACGCGGGTCACGCGGGCGTACTCGCCTTTCGCTATGCCGGTCTCCTGCGAGCTGCGGCTGTAGCGCAGCACGTCGCCCTCGTTGTACCGGGCCGCCCATATACGATCCGCTCCGGTGAGGTCCTGGCGCGGTACAAGTACCTGAGTCCGATGCTCTTCCCTGCCGACGACGCCCTTCGCCTGTAGCTCGGCGTGGATGGCCTGGTTGATCTCCGCGCGAGAGCGGTTGTCGGGCGAAACGACCAGCGTGTTATCGGGCGACTTCGCATACTCCTTGGCAATAGCCGCGATGCGGTCTTCATGACCTGGCACCTCATGGATGCGGCCCTGCCGCTCCAATCCGGCGATAGCCTCTCCCACCTGGCCGCGCGCAAGCTGCTCGACGGTCTGCTTCAGCTCCGGGTCGCGCTGGCGGACAATCTCTTCCAGCTTCACTGTCTTCATGCCCGCGTCCTGGAGCTGGGCAAAGATGCGGCCCGCCTCGACCGATTCATGCTGGCGGGTGTCGCCTACCAGCAAAACACGGTCGTTCGGATGCAAGCGGCTCACAAACTCGTGCATCTGTTTGGTGGACGCAAGCGAACTCTCGTCCATCACATAGAGCCGGTGCTCTCCCGTGTCCGCCCGCTGGCCTCGGGCAAGATGGGCCTGCAAGGTCTTGGTCTCGATACCGGCCTCGCCCAGCTTCTGGGCAGCGCGGGACGTGGGCGCAAAGCCCTCGACCTTGTACCCGGCCTGCTCCGCGCCCTCGCGCACCACGGCCAGCGTCGTCGTCTTGCCCGCGCCCGCGACTCCATCCAAACCGACAATCTTCTCCCGCGACAGAAAAACCCGCCTCTGAGGTGGATTATATGCCCAAGCGATTGTCGAAGCCGCCCGTGGGATGCCCTCGCTCGTTGACTTGCGTTACGCACGCAACCTAACATGACAGCAGAATGGCGGAATCCCCGTCCTCGGTCGGCCAGACCATTTCCCACTACCGCATCATCAAGAAGGTGGGCGGTGGGGGGATGGGTGTTGTTTACGAGGCGGAAGACACCCGCCTGCACCGTCATGTTGCACTAAAATTCCTACCCGACAATCTCGCGAAAGACTCACAGGCACTGGCGCGTTTTCAAAGAGAGGCGCAGGCAGCGTCGGCCATGAACCATCCCAACATCTGCACCATTTATGACATTGGGGAGGCGGAGGGCAAGGTGTTCATCGCCATGGAGTATCTAGAGGGCGCTACGCTGAAATACCGCATTTCGGGCAAGCCCTTGCCGCTTGAACAAGTGCTGGACTTGGGAACCGAAATCGCTGGTGCGCTGGACGCCGCTCACAAAAAGGGTATCATCCACCGTGACATCAAGCCCGCCAACATATTTGTGACTGACCTACGGAGCGCCAAGATTCTCGACTTCGGTTTGGCGAAGGTAGTCCCCGCTGGCCCAGTCATAGGTGTTTCCGAGATGCCGACTGCCACAGCGGAGGAACTCCTGACCAGCCCCGGCACGACGGTGGGCACGATGGCTTATATGTCGCCGGAGCAAGCGCGAGGGGAAGAACTGGATGCACGGACGGATTTGTTCTCGTTCGGGGCAGTGCTCTACGAGATGGCGACAGGACGGATGGCATTTCCGGGTAACACCGCAGCCATCGTACACGAGGCGATTCTAAATCGAGCACCAGTTCCTGTAGCGCGGTTAAAGCCGGAACTTCCGCCGAAGCTGGAAGAGATCATCGGTAAGGCACTGGAAAAAGACCGCAAGTTGCGCTATCAGAGTGCTGCCGATATCCGCACGGACTTGCAGAGGTTGAAACGCGATTCGGAATCGGGCCGTGCTGCCGTCGCAGCAGCCGAGACGAGGTTGAAGCCCGCTCCAAAATCCACTCAGTTCCGAAGGGTGGCGGTCACTGGCGTCGCAATCATGGTCATCGGGATGGCAGTGGGCGGTTGGTTGTTCCACTCCCGCAAGGCACATGCGCTGACTGACAAGGACACCATTGTCATCTCCGATTTCGACAACAAAACGGGCGATGCGGTGTTCGATAGCACACTTCGGCAGGGATTAACCGTACAGCTCGAACAATCCCCCTTCCTTAGCCTTGTCCCTGAGCAACGCGTCAAGGAAACGTTGCGACTGATGGGACAGCCACCCGAGACGAAGCTCACCCCTGAGATTTCGCGTGAAGTTTGCCAACGGACAGGGAGCAAGGCCGTCATTGACGGCTCGATTGCACAGATTGGCACGCAATACCTCCTGACCGTCAAGGCAGTCAACTGCTTGAGTGGAGAATCGCTGGCGAGCACGGAAGCTCAGGCGAACGACAAAAACCATGTGCTCGATGCTCTGGGAAAAACAGCTTTGGAAATTCGCAACAAACTGGGCGAATCGCTGAGCACTGTGCAGAAGTTCGATACACCGCTGGAACAAGCGACTACACCCTCTCTAGAAGCGCTTCAAGCCTACAGCTTAGGCTGGAAAAAGGTAGCCGGAGACGACGATCCCGCCTCTGCAATACCTATGTTCCAGCAGGCCATCAGACTCGACCCGAAGTTCGCTATAGCTTACAACTTTCTCGGGATGAGCTATCACAATCTGGGCGAATCCGCACTAGCTTTGGATAATTTTCGGAAGGCATACGAACTGCGCGAGCGCGCGAGCGAGAGAGAGAAACTGTACATCGAGGCTACCTACCATGGATTTGCCACCCGTGATTTGGAGAAGGCGGAGCGGGCCTACGGAGTCGTTGTACAAATCTATCCAAGATACTGGGCCCCGCGAAATGACCTGGGATGGGCCTACTCGCTTCTCGGACAACATGACAAAGCCCTTGCGGAATACCGCGAGTCCCTCCGCTTGGATGTGAACGGTGTGACTTATTCCAACCTTGTCTTGACCTATTTCAGTCTGAATCGGCTGGAGGATGCCCAGGCCACAGCCAAAGAGGCGCAGGCGAAGAAGATCGATTCTCCTGACCTGCACGGCCTAGTGTATCTACTTGCCTTCTTGCAAAACGACCCGGCAGGGATGGCACAGCAGGTGGCGTGGGCTACGGGCAAGCCGGGAGTGGAAGATACGCTGCTGGCCAACGAAGCCGATACAGCGGCGTATTCCGGTCGGCTTAGGACGGCCCGAGAATTTTCCCACCGGGCGACGGATTCCGCTAAACGCGCAGAGCAACAGGAGACGGCCGCAACGTACTCTGCTTATTCTGGCCTGAGGGAAGCCTTGTTCGGCAACGCGGCGGAGGCGCGGCAGCAGGTAGAGTCCGCACTCAGGCTTTCGACTGGACGAGATGTCAAGTATCCGGCGGCATTGGCGCTGGCTTTGGCAGGTCATACAGTTCGGGCACAGGCACTGGCCGATGATTTGGGTAAGCGCTTTCCAGAAGATACTATTGTCCGATTCGCTTACCTCCCGACACTGCACGCGCAGATTGCGCTCAACCGTGGCGATTCAGAGAACGCCATTGGGGTTCTTCAGGTCGCCATACCCTATGAGCTAGGTTTGGCCGCCTCTCTCTATCCCGCCTATGTGCGTGGGGAAGCGTATCTGGCCGCGCATCAGGGACGTGAAGCCGCCGCCGAGTTTCAGAAAATCCTCGACCGTCGTGGCATCGTCGTCAATGAACCCATCGGCGCACTCGCCCATCTCCAGCTAGGCCGCGCCTATGCCATTCAAGGCGACACCGCCAAAGCCAAAGCTGCCTATCAAGATTTCCTCACGCTCTGGAAAGACGCCGACCCTGACATTCCCATCCTCATTGCTGCGAAAGCCGAGTACGCGAAGCTGAAGTAAGTTCAGCAGGCCCCGGCAGCTTGGCCCAAAAGGTCGTAGTGACCTCTGAAACGTCCCGGCCGAGGTTAACCCCGTCCAATATCCCTGAGAGCCTAAGAACGAGTTCCCCGTACCTGCCCCCGGAAAGCTCCTGCCATGGCAAAATGAAGCCCACGCATGAATGCCGCGACCCCCGAGCGCCGACCCGCGACCGAGCAAATCTCGGGGTTGATCGAGCGCGTCACCTTCCATAACGACGAGAGCGGTTTCTGCGTCCTGCGGGTAAAAGTCAGCGGACAGCGGGATGACGTGACGGTTGTGGGCTCTCTGCCGTCAGTGACGGCAGGAGAATGGCTGGCGGCGGAAGGCTGGTGGGTCAGGGACAAGGAACATGGGCTGCAATTCAAAGCCACCACTCTGAAGACCGTGCCGCCGACCACAGCCGAGGGGATCGAGCGGTACCTCGGCAGCGGCCTCGTGAAGGGAATCGGCCCGATCCTTGCGAAGAAGCTGGTGGGGCACTTCGGAGCCGACGTTCTCGCCGTCATCGAAAGCCGCCCGTCCGAACTGCAATCGGTAGACGGGATCGGCCCCAAGCGCCGGGAGCGGATCGCCCACGCATGGCGAGAGGCGAAGCAAATCCGCGAGATCATGCTGTTCCTGCACAGCCACGGCGTGAGCACCAGCCGGGCGGTGCGCATCTTCAAGACCTACGGGGAACAGGCGATTGAAAAGGTGCGCAGCAATCCCTACGCGCTGGCGAAAGACATCTACGGGATCGGCTTTGCGACTGCCGACCAGATCGCGCAAAAGGTTGGGATTCCGAAGGACTCGATCAATCGTGCCAAGGCGGGCATCGATCACACCTTGTTGGAGGCGACCTCGGACGGGCACTGCGCCCTGCCTTTGGCGAAGCTGAAACTCGCCGCTGTGAAGCTACTCGAAGTGCAGGAGGGGATCGTCGAGCAGGCGCTTTCGCAGATGCTCACAGGCGGCTCCCTGCTGCTGGAAGAGATCGAAGGTGAGCCGCTGATCTTCCTGCCCCACCTCAGAAAAGCGGAAGAGGGGATTGCGGCAAGGATCAAGCGACTGGCGGAGGGGCAACCGCTCTATCCACCGATTGAATTCGAGAAGGCCGTTGCGTGGTGCGAAAAGCGAACGGGCAAAACGCTTGCGCCCAGCCAGCGCGAGGCGCTGAAGACGGTTATTGCCAACCGCGTGGTCGTGATCACGGGCGGCCCCGGCGTCGGCAAGACCACGCTCGTCAATTCCATCCTGATGATCTTGCGGGCAAAGAATGTGAAGTGCCTGCTGTGCGCCCCCACAGGACGGGCGGCGAAGCGGCTGAACGAGACCACGGGCATGGATGCGAAGACGATCCATCGCCTGCTGGAGATTGACCCCGCGACTGGGCGGTTCAACAGGAATGAAGCCAATCCGCTTTCCTGCGGTCTGTTGGTCATTGATGAGACTTCCATGGTGGACGTGCCGCTGATGCATTCGCTTTTGCGGGCGGTGCCGAACCACGCCGGGTTGATTTTGGTTGGCGACGTGGACCAGCTTCCATCCGTTGGGCCGGGCACGGTGCTGCATGATTTGATCGAGAGCGGCGTGGTGCCGATCATGCGATTGACGGAAGTCTTCCGGCAGGCGGCAAATAGCCAGATCATTATTAATGCCCACCGTGTCCGCCGCGGGCAGATGCCGGACGTGCGGAGAGCGGAGCGAGACTCCGATTTCCACTTCGTCGAGCGGGATGAGCCAGAGAAGATCGCCGCCACGCTCGTCAAGCTGGTGAAGGAACGAATTCCGCACCGCTTCGGGTTCGATTCCATCCGCGATGTTCAGGTTCTTTGCCCCATGAACCGAGGATCGCTCGGGGTGCGCGAACTGAACACGGCGCTTCAGCAGGTGTTGAACCCGGTGCGGGCGGGAGAGCCCATGGTCGAGCGGTTCGGGTGGCGGTTCCAGATGGGCGACAAGGTGATCCAGACCGAGAACGACTACGACAAGGATGTTTTCAACGGGGACATCGGAACTATCGAGCGCATCGATCCCATCGAGCATGAGGTCACCATCCGCTTCGACGAGCGCAGGGTAAAGTACGACTTTGGCGAACTGGACGAGGTTTCGCTTGCCTACGCAGTCACCATCCACAAATCCCAAGGGTCGGAATTCCCAGCCGTGGTGATCCCGATCGCCACGCAACACTACATGCTGCTGCAACGGAATCTTATCTACACGGGAATCACGCGGGGCAAAAAGCTTGTCGTACTGATCGGGCAGAACAAGGCGCTTGCCATAGCCGTCCGCAACGACCGTCCGCAGAGGCGGTATTCGGGGCTACTCACTAGCCTTCGAGGCAACGGGCAACAAGGGGTAGTATCGTAGAGCAGTTGCTGGGAGCGTCTGGAAATCGCAATGACCATTTTCACCAAGCGCGAGTCCCTCAACGACGCGGAACTCAACCGCCTCGGAGCATTTCTGAGGGGCTGCAAAGGTGGCAGGGCAATGAACCTCGAAGAACTCGACGGGTTCTTTGCCGCCCTAATCGCGGGGCCGGAAACCGTGATGCCGAGCGAATACAACCGGGAGGTCTTCGGCGGCGAGATGTCGGATGCCTGCGAGTTCTCCAGCCTCGAAGAGGCGAACGAAATCTTCGGGCTGATGATGCGGCACTGGAACGCCATCGCCGGGACGCTGTTCAACGGCGAAGTCTACGTTCCGCTCCTGCTGGAGGACGAACACGGCGTGGCGCACGGCAACGACTGGGCCCGCGGCTTCATGCGGGGCATGCACATGCGCCACGATGGCTGGGCTGAGTTGGTTGAGGACGAGGAGCACGGCGGATGGCTGATCCCCATGATGATGCTCTGCCACGAGCACGACGCAGACCCAAAGATGCGTCCCCAGCCGATCACCCCAGAGAAGCGCGAGGACATCATCGTGCACATGGCGGCTGGGCTGGTGGGGGCGTATCGGTATTTCCAGGCGCACCAAAAAGCCTACGTGGGCAATACATCCGCGCCTGAGTCTCGGCGCACGGCCTCCAAGGTCGGGCGGAACGATCCGTGTCCGTGCGGTTCGGGAAAGAAATACAAAAAGTGCTGCGGCGGGGCGACCGTGAACTGAGCTACGAGTTCTTGGAGCAACTTGAGAGCAGCAAAGGGCGGCTCGGAACTCGTCAATGCGCGTGCAATGGAAACTCTTACCTCTGATCTGCGTGTTTCCGTGAGACTATTTTGGACTACTTTCTCAAATGGAACGGGTCAAAATTTGCCATCAACACTAGTTTTTTGGAAACGAGCCATCGGTTCGAAGGCCTTTACAACACAGGGTTTTCCCAGTATTGTTGCGAAAAGTCCGACGTAACAAAGGGACTCCCGGTATCGCTACCAACTCTTCACATAAACCCATAAACAAGTTGATTTCAAAGCGCTCAAGTGCCGAGTGTGCCGTGATCTGGCGCGCAGAATGTTTAGCTGTTGCAAGAGCGGGCGGGAATCTGGGGCCATTTCGGGTTGGGCTGGCGGGGATGGCAGAGCGCCGGGAGTGCTGCGATGAAAAATCGCGTCAAAATGTCGCAAACGAGCGAGATGGGCGTACAATGGTGCTGTTTTCGAGAGCAAAAGGGAAACTGCGGCTGAATACCTCCAGGGGAGGTATTCAGCTCAGCCCGCGAGCGCTCTCGGGGCTGTGGCATTTTCCTGTGGGGATGATGCGGGCTGAGGTAGCTCCGGGGTGTGGCAAACGCCCGTTCATCCGTCGCATCCAAACGTAGACAGATTTCAGGGGGCGTCCAATGAAGAATTGGAGCGCGATTTGGCTGGTGGTAATCGCATGTGTGTGTTTTGCACCAAGTGGGTTGGCGCAATCAGGATCGTTCGCCGGCTCGGTGACGGACAGTACCGGAGCAGAGGTCCCAAACACGAAGATCACCGCAGTGAATGTGGCCACGGGAATCTCCCGAACGGCGGAAACCGATGAATCGGGAACGTACCGAATCACCAATCTCAACCCGGGCGTCTACGACGTTCGCATCGAGCACCCGGGATTCAAGAGCATATTGTTTTCGCACATCCCGCTCAACGTGGATGCGGTTCTGACGCTCGACGCCCACCTGGTAATAAGCTCGGCCAAAGAGACGGTGACGGTGACTAGCGAGGCCGTGGCGCCCGTGAATATAAACGATGCCCAGGTGGGGAATCTGGTGGACTCCCGGCAGATGACCGACTTGCCGTCGATTCTGCGTGACCCCTATGCCTTGATTCTATTGTCGCCCGGGGTGATCCAGAGCAACACGCTCTTTGGCGGATTCTCTGTGAATGGTTCGCGCGAACGCAGCAACAATTTTCTGCTGGACGGCACGGACAACAACGACCCTGATTTTGGTGGATTCCCGAGAGGGCTAAGCTCCCTGAATCCGGAGACCACGCAGGAATTTCGCGTCATCACCAACAGCTACCTGCCGGAGTTCGGGCGCAATAGCGGGGCCATCATTGACATCGTCACAAAACACGGCGCGAATGATTTTCATGCGGACGCGTACTGGTTTGGCCGCTATACCGCGCTTTCGGCGAAGGACTACTTTGCCGCCGACCGCAACGATGACCCTTTCGTGCGCAATCAGTTTGGCTACTCCTTCAGCGGACCGATCCAAAAGAACCGGACGTTTTTTTTCGTGAACGAAGAATTGCAGCGATTCAGCACCACGATCCTGAATGCCAGTATCGTCCCGACGGAAGCGTTCAAAAAAGGGGTGTTCACCTATACCTCTAATGGACAATCGATACCGATTGACGTTAGCACTCCGGGCTCGCTGAACAATGCCTGGGGACTCTCCCTTGACCCCACCATGCAGCAAATCCTGGCACTTTATCCGGCCCCCAATGGGCCGATCCTGGACGGTGCCCGCGGCAGACTGTACTTCCCAAGCCACTCGCTGGCAAACGGCAACAGCGTTACCGGACGAATCGACCACGACTTCCGAGGCGGCGGCATTCTCGCCCTGCATTACACTTACAACGAGTATTCGGATAACAACTATCGGCACCAGGACTTTCTCCCCGGGCTGGGAGGCGTTTCCACCGATCAGCACAACGATAATATCTCCCTTGGGCTGACCTCCAATTTCCGGCAAACCATGACGAATGAACTCCGGTTGGGTTTCAATCGCCTGGAGTTTCCCCTCACCTGTACCGGCGTGAGTCAGTTCAATGCATTGAGCGGCAGCCTCGATGCGGTGGGGAATGGGAATGACTATCCGTTGCCCGCGAGCCTCAGTGGTTTTGGGTGCATTTTGTTGGGAGACAGCAGCGGGTCGACACGCGATAGCGGGACATTTACCGCCGGCGACAGCTTTTCCTGGGTGCTCAGCCGCCACACGATCAAGATCGGCGGCGAATTCCACGACGTGTACTCGAATAGCTCAAACAACTACGCTTCGCGGACGATGATGGATTTTAGCGTGTTCTCCAACTTTGGCATCCCGGCGGCCATTACAGGAACCGCAGCAGATCAAGACCCCACACTGCAAAATCTGACCTGGATGCTGCTGGGGGGCGTGGACCTGCAAACGCAAGCGCAGTTCTTCAATAGCGCCGGGACGCGAACGTCCACCGACGCGCGTCAATTCCGACAGCATGAAGTCGCCGGGTTCGGGCAGGATTCCTACAAGGTTTTTTCCAATGTCACGTTCACGTATGGATTCCGCTATGAGTTTTTTGGGGTGCCGACGGAGGTGAACAATTTGTTGTCCACGCTCACGGTTCCGCCAGACGGGCCTGCGCCGTTCACATTCACGAGAGTGGGCGATGGCAGCGGCCAGGCTCCGCTTTATCACAATGAGTGGAAGGACATCGAGCCGCGCGTGGCAGCGGCCTGGGACCCCTTTCGGAATGGCAAGAGCTCGGTCCGCGCCGGATATGGCATCTATCATGACCGCATTTTCGGGCAGCTCATCAGTATGCTGCGAGGCGACCCGCCGTACCAGATGCTGGAAACGCAGCCGTGCCTGGGCCTATTGGCGTTCTTCCAGGACCAGAATCCCCAAGATTTTCAGCAATGCACGCTGAGCTCACAATCGCCCTTGCCGACGTTCCAGTCTTCGCCGGTAGTGAACGATTGCCCGTCGGCGGGGCAGGGCATTTGCTCGCCGATTCTTCCTTTTCTGGTCGACCCGAATTTGCGCACGCCCTATACGCAGACGTGGAATATCGGCATTCAGCACGAACCTTATCCAAACCTTCTTCTCGAGGTGAACTACATAGGATCGAAGGGGACGCACCTGCTGCGGTTGGTCGATGGGAATCCGCCGCAGCCCGGACTGGTCACGGCTCTGGAGGCATCCGGCGTTCCGCCGGCGGCGTTGCAGTTCAGCAATCTTTGGCTTGGAGGGAACAACGGTTCCCTGCCCTTCATTGCCGCAGGCAATAGCGCGTTTCTGCAGGCCGAGCTTTACAAGAGCATTGCCAGTTCCACGTATCATGCGCTGCAAATGAACATCACCAAGCGATTCTCACACGGGTTTGCGATTCAAGGGGCATACACGTATTCGCACGCGATCGACAACGCCTCCGACCCGTTGGTTCCCGGGCTAGGGAATCAATCCTTCCCGCGAGACTCTCTCGATTTGGGGCCCGAGCACGGCAATTCTGATTTCGACGTTCGCCAGCGCCTGGTTATGAACTATTCCTGGCAGCTTCCTTTCGGGCGGGGCGCCAAGCGTTGGTCGGAGGGCTTCTTAGGAAAAGTAGTGGAAGGCTGGGGCATTTCAGGCATCACCACTTTCTCCGGTGGATTGCCCTTTGACGTCTTCACGGATGTGGACACCCAGCACACGGGTTTCGCGGCGCGTCCTGTCTACAACCCTTCGGCAACGGTGACACCCAGCGGCAATCCACGCACACAGACGGGTCCGTTGGTTGGTTACTTCTCCGATCCGGCGTTCGGGTCTGCCGGGAATATTGGGCGAAATGTGTTCCGCGGGCCGGGTATCAATAACACGGATTTCGTCACCACCAAGCGCATCAGCATGACCGAACGGACGAGACTCGATCTACGTTTCGAGTTCTACAATCTCTTCAACCGCGTGCAATTCAATCAGCCCGATAACTCGATCGCTGACGGCCCGGGGTTCGGACAATCCACCTCCGAACTGGTCCGGCCAGATTTCACGACCGGGGCGCGCCAGATTCAGTTGGCACTGAAACTCACCTTCTGAGATGGCCGAACGGGGCAAGCTTCCAGTTTCGCCGCGCCGCGCCGAAAAGTACATCAGGGTTATCGAATTTGCGGATTTTGGCGCGCTTTTTCCACGATTGTTTTGCCCCCCGCATCGCAAAGTGGTAAAAGTGCATTAGAAGTGCCCGGTTCGCAGGCCGGACCCTCCGAGACCCCCATGAGGCAGAGGCTGGAACCGAACCGACGGGAGTTCCTCAAGAAGTGTGCCGCGGGAGCGATGCTCGCGGGAGGAACGCATAGGCTCCCCGCCTTTTTCTCCACACGGGAAAAAACCAAAGTAGTGTACGCGCGTGATCCGCTTCTCCGCGGAACGGGTTCAAGTTTGGACTCCGGCCGGCTTTTGAAAATGCTGGATCGCGCCGTGCAGGCTCTTTACGCGACGGATTCTCCCCTGGAAGCCTGGAAGAAAGTGGCGCAGCCCGGCGAAGTGGTGGGGCTGAAGGTCAACGGCCTTGCCGGCCGGGGCATTTCAACGAGCGTGCTTCTGGTCGAGGTCGTATGCGCGCGACTGCAAGACGCCGGCATCCCGCAGAAAGACATCATCATCTGGGACCGGCTGAATGCGGACCTGGAACGCGCGGGATTCCGCGTCGCCACGCGCCAGGATCACATGCGATGTTTCGGCAACGACACGCTGGGCTACGAAGAAGAGCTCGCGATCTACGGGAGCGTGGGCAGTTGCTTATCGAAGACCCTCACCCAGGTATGCGATGCCGTCATCAACCTGCCCGTGCTCAAAGACCATGGAATTGCCGGCGTGACCATGGCGCTGAAGAATATGTTCGGCGCCATCCACAACCCTAATAAGTATCACCTCAACATCGGCGATCCGTACGTCGCCGACGTCAATATGCTGCCGCCCATTCGGCAAAAAGTCCGGCTGCACATTTGCGATGCGACCACGGCGCAATACGAGGGCGGGCCCTCGTACATGCCGCAATGGACTTGGCCTTACAACGGACTGCTGATGTCGCGGGACCCGGTTGCCTTGGACTACACCGGATGGCAAATCCTGGAGCAAAAAAGGGCCGAGAAAGGCATGAAATCGCTGCGGGCTATTGGGCGAGCGCCCGATTACATCGCGACGGCCGCGGATGCGAATCACCGCTTGGGGACGAATGACCCAGGCCAGATTGAACAGGTGGAGGTCTGAACCTCCGCGAGATACCTGCTATGTCGAAAACATCCCATATGCGCAAAGGCGAAGAGAGTTTTTCACCTAAGGGGCTTCGCCGCGAGCAAGACGCCAACGACGCGCTGCCTTGTGACTCCGTGCTCGCCTCTCTGAGCAGCCTTGGAGCGACGGAGCACGATCGCAGAACGTTCCTGAAGATGGCCGGCGTTCCTTGCCTCACGGCTTGCGTGAGTTCTTGCGTGGCGGGATGGCCCAGCCTTGCTCTGGGTGCTGGCTCGGCGCCCGCGGAGGATTCGCGGTTTATCGTCGAGGCCCAGTTTTACGAAAAGCTGCCCTACAAGAAAACGCGCTGCAAGCTGTGTCCCCGCGAGTGCGTGATCGACGATCAGGAGCGGGGCTACTGCGGAGTCCGCGAGAATCGCGGAGGCAGCTACTACACGCTGGTGCATTCGCGCGTGTGCGCCGCGCACATCGATCCCATCGAGAAGAAACCGTTGTTCCATTTTTGTCCCGGGACTCTGGCGTTTTCAGTAGCCACCGCGGGCTGCAACGTGAACTGCAAATTCTGTCAGAACTGGGATATCTCGCAATCCCGGCCGGAGCAGGTTCGCAACACCTATTTGCCACCCAAGGAGCTCGCCGGTCTGGCGCAGCAAAATCGCTGCCCGGCCATCGCTTACACGTACAGCGAACCGGTCGTTTTCTATGAGTACATGCGCGACGCCGCCGAAGCAGGCCATGCTTTGGGAATCAAGAGCGTGGTCGTTAGCGGCGGGTTCATCCAGCAGGATCCGCTCAAGAAGCTGTGTCAGGGCGTGGATGCGATCAAGGTGGACCTGAAGGCGTTCTCGGAGAAGTACTACAAAGAGGTTGTCAACGGAGAACTCAAGCCGGTGCTTGAAGCGCTGGTCACGATGCGCAAATTGGGAATGTGGACCGAGCTCGTGTATCTGGTGGTGCCCACATTGAATGACAGCGATGCGGAGTTTCGCGCGCTGGCGCAATGGGTCAAAGCGAACCTGGGTGCGGAAGTGCCGCTGCACTTCTCGCGTTTTTACCCGCAGTACTTGCTGAAGAATCTTCCGCCCACGCCGTTGGAGACGCTGGAACGCGCGAAAGCCATTGCTGACGCCGAGGGCCTGCACTACGTGTATTTGGGCAACACACCCGGAAACGCGGCGGAAAACACGTATTGCCCCAAGTGCCGCCGTATCGTCATTGAACGGATTGGTTTCACGGTGAAAGAGATGCACCTTCGGAAAGGGAAATGCGAATACTGCCAACAAGCCATCGCGGGCGTGTGGCAATGATGGAAGTTGACGCGCACTTCGTGCGCTGTGAGTGAAGACTATGAGAAAAAGATTGTTTTGGGCAATACTCCCCTTGTGCGTTTTCTTCGGCGGCCAGCTATCGGGCGATGGCAGGCTTGCCGATGAGAAGCCCTCGATCCGGCAGCCAGCCGTTGCCGGCCAATTTTACCCCGCGCAACCCGAAGAACTCCGGCGAATGCTGGATGACTATCTGGCTCAGGCCGCGGTGCCACCACTTCCGGGGAATTTGGTGGCGCTGATTGCGCCGCACGCGGGCTACATTTATTCCGGCAAGGTGGCTGCGCACAGTTATGCGCTGCTGAAAGGCCGAAAGTTCGAGCGGGTGGTGGTGATTGCCCCCTCTCATTTCGAGGCCTTCCCGTTCGTTTCGGTTTACGACGGCGATGCGTATGCCACGCCGCTCGGAAATGTCGCGGTGGACAAGGAGTTCGCTGCCAAGCTGGCCAAGTTGAACCCTCTTATCCAGCTTTCCAGCCGCGGCCACACGCCAACCCAGCAACAGGGAGAGCATGCCCTCGAGGTGCAGCTCCCCTTTTTGCAGCGCGTGCTGGGTGACTTCAAACTGGTTCCCATCGTGATGGGCGAGCAGAACTATGAGACGGAGCGAGCCCTCGGGCTTGCGCTCGCCAAAATGCTCAAAGGGACGGGGACAAGCACGCTCATCGTGGCCAGCTCCGATCTATCGCATTACCACACTTACGACGAAGCCACGAAACTCGACCAGAAGGTATTGAAGGCCATCGCGGAGTGGGATTACCTCAGTTTGTCCCACAACTTCGAGTCGCGCATTTGGGAGGCTTGCGGTGGAGGTCCCATTGTGGCCACCATGATCGCGGCCGAGCGACTGGGAGCCAACCAGGCCAAAATCCTGAAGTACGCGAATACCGGCGATGTGACCGGCGACCGCAGCCGAGTGGTGGGCTACGGTGCGGTGGCCTTGCTACAGACGCAGAACCACGCGGCCGAGGCGGAGTCGTTTTCTCTCGGTTCAAAAGAGAAAGACGCCCTGATCCAGTTGGCGAAGAAGTCGGTGGAGACGGCGGTCCGGGAAAATAAATTGTACGAGCCGGCGGCTTCCGAGTTCGCGGCCTTCTTGCAAGAGCGTGGCGTGTTTGTAACCCTCAAGGAAAAAGGAGAGCTGCGCGGGTGCATTGGTCTGATTACGGCGGAGAAGCCGCTTTATCTCGGCGTGCGCGATGCCGCCACTTACGCGGCGCTGCGTGATCCGCGGTTTCCTCCGGTGAACGCCGGGGAACTTCCGGAATTGGAATACGAGATCTCCGTCCTCACGCCGTTCCGCCGGGTGTTGGACGTCAAGGAGATCCACGTGGGCCGGGACGGGCTGCTGATGATTCAGGGCCGCAACGAGGGAATCTTTCTTCCACAAGTGCCGACCGAGGAGGGCTGGGACCGGAAAACCTACCTTGAGGAATTGGGCAGAAAAGCCGGGCTCACTCGCCAGGCCTGGCAGGACAAGGCGACCGACATCTATGCGTTTTCGGCAATCGTCTTTGACGAACACAAGGTTCCGGAACCCCTTACACCGGAACACCCTGTTTTCCAAAAGCCAGCAGGCCGGCCAGGACCGCCGGCGCCAGGTTCACCACAGCCATAAGCCAGGCCGTTTCCCGGAAGCCAAAAACAGGAACCAGATACGAGCTGAGAACAACCGCGCCCACACAGGCGCCCGCCAAATCCAGGGCATAGAGCGTCCCGGGACCGCTTGCTTTGCGATTCGAGCTTAAAAAAAAGATTCGCGTCGCCACTGGAAATTGATAGCCCCCGAACAAGCCGCACAAAACCGCCAGCACGGGAAACATTATCTGGCTCGCCAGGAAAACGGTGGCAGGGCTTTTGATCGCGGCCAGCGCGTCGAACAGCAGGTAAAGCAACACGGGGGAGAGGGCGGCGAGCAATTGCAAGCGGAAGAGGCGGCGGGCGTCTCGCGGGCCGGTGGCAAGAGCAGCGGCACGCAGTCCCCAGCGGCTCCCCAAAGTCATGCCCAACATGAAGCCTGCAATGATGATCGCGAGTTGCTGGTAGACGTAGCCATAAATGGCCTGGAATGCCAGCAGAAGCAGCATCTCCAGGCCGATCAGAGTAAACCCCATCGCGGCGACGCAAAAACCCGCGCTGGCTCGCGAGCGATTCTCTGTGGCCGGCAGCCAGCGTAGAAGTGCAACGAGCCCAAAGAGGACCAACGCGAGCCACGTTGCGAGTGGGCCGAAGCGTACCGCGGCCATAGTCTGAAACACGCGGCGGTACGCGCCGTTGAACCGTGTGCTCCACAGGGCCACGTCGAAGTAGTAGGCGATAGGCGTGAAGTCACGGTTGGTGCGCGTATCCGCGTCAGGACGAATCTGCGACTCGAGATCGAGCATACGGTCCGGCATCATGCGGTAGGGAAGATAGTACTCGCGCACGTAGCTGGTAGTGATGTGCCGGGCGCGCAGCCGGGCGATGAGTTCCTGGGAATCATTTGTGAGGCTTCCCGCTCGAGCCGCAGCAAAAAAATGAACTGAGTCGCCGGGAATGGTGGCGACTTCCGGAAAGACCTGCCGCAGGGTTTTGTCGATGCAGCGGAGGAATTCGGCCAGGTCCGAGCTGATGTAATCCTCCGACGCTTTCAATTGAAACGAGAAAACGCCCGTGGGGGTGAGCTTGTTGGCCGCCTCCCGGAAAATCTCGAGTGTGTAGAAGCGGTTGAGCTGCGCAGTCTGCGGCTCCGGCAGATTGACGATGAGAACGTCAAACCTGAGATTCGTCGTTCTCAGGAAGAGCCGGCCGTCGGTGTTGTGGACATGGACGCGCTGGTCCGCGCGCAGCGCCGCCCACGCCGCGGGGAAGTATTCCTGCGCCAGATTCAGCACGGCCGGATCCAACTCCACGTAATCAATCCGCTCCAGGCTGGGGTGCTGGAGCGCCTGGGAGAGACTCCCGTTCACGCCGCCGCCAATGAGGAGGAGGCTCTTCGGCGCGGGGTGCTGGAGCAAGGCAAAGTGCACCGCCTCTTCGGCGGCCGCAGGGTCGGGCACATGGAAGGCGGCCAAGCCAGTCTCAAAGAGGCTGCGGGTGCCTTGGGTTTGCACGACAGCCAAGTTGCCGTAAACGGAATTGCGCGCGGCAACCAGCTCGAAGCCGCTCCACAGGCGCTTGAGTGACATCTTTTCGAGCCATGGGCAGCCGAAGGGGAGCACCAGGAACACGAAAACTCCAACCAGCGCCAGCCCGGCCGCTCTGCGGCGTAGCCCTGAGCGAATCGTGAGGCTTGCGGCACCCAAGAAATTCAGCAGGCACAGCAGGGCGGCGATTTGGAAGCTCGTGAAGTAACGGATCAGCAGCAGACTAGCGAGAACTCCGCCCAGGCCCGAACCAAGCGCTTCCAGTAGGTAGACGTTGCTTGTGCCTGCCATCGTGGAGGTGTCCGCTTCTTGGGCAAAGAGCCGGCTGCCCACAGCGAACAGACCGCCAGAGAGCAAACAGAAAGCACTCAAGACCACCAAGGAAGTGAGGATCATCGGCCCCGGCCCCAGGATTTCTCCCGGAACGGACTGGAAGGCTCCCTTGCTTGCGCGCGCCATGAAAATCGCCAGGGGAAAAGCGAGGGCGACGAGCACTTCGAGGAGAGCCATGAGCCGGCGAGGCTGCGGTGTCCGCGAGGCCACGCGGCCCAGCCCGCTGCTGCCGATCGCCGTCCAGAGGAGCCAACTCGCAAGCATGAGACCAAGGGACATCTCATTGCCGCAGAAAACCACCATCAGTTCGCGCATCAGAACAATCTGCGCGATCACGGCGGTAAAGCCGACCAGCATCAGAACGGCCAGCACTATCCGTGGAGCTTGCGCGATGCCGCGCAAATCGGCTTGGGAAGTAGTTGTCCTATCCACGGAAGTAGGATTAGTCTGACAGCCGAGGGAAGTCAAACGCAACGGCCGCGATTCACAGGCGGAAGGTATATCAGAGAGCGGGATTCCGGCTCGTTAAGGTGTGGCGCGTCTCAATCGTCACCGTGCGCCTCGGCGACAAAAGGGCTTTCCTCCTGCCAGGGTGGAAGGATTTTGATCAGCACATAGAGGATGGCAAAGGGAAGTATCATCAGGGCCACCGCCGGCAGCAGTCCCTCGCGGGTGACAAAACCAACCTTGTAGGTTGTATAGCCGAGAAAGCTCTTCGAAAAGAGTTGTCCACCGATCACGACGTTCCACCGCATGGCAAAGATGCCCACGAGCGTCAAAACAGAGGCAATCGCGTAGATGCGCCGGCGAGCGGCCGCGGGAAAAGTGATCATTTGGGTGAGGCTGAGGAGCGCCAGAGGCGCCAAGGTGCCCAGGAAAATCTGAATCAGAATCTGCGAATAGAAAAGCCGGGTGTGCACCATGAAATCGAGGCTGCGGAACGATTCATCGGATTCGTAGATGCGGTGAATGAGGTCCAGCATTTCCAGCGCGAAATCAATGACAAACGTATAGAAAAGATATTTGGCAATGGTGTCCAAGCAACGCATGTCGACGGCGACACGGCGCATCGCGCTGGTAACCATGTACATCAAAAGGACCAGGGCGATGCCGGAAACCATCGCGGAGAAGAGAAACACGACCGGCATGAGTGGAGTGGACCACCAGGGATTCGCTTTCACCGACCCGAAAATAAAGCCGACGTAACCGTGCAGAAGAAATGCGGAAGGTATGCCGATGAGGGTGATAATCCATCCCACGCGGTCATCGATTCGCAACGCGGCGGGACTGATGTTATACGAACCAAGAGTGAGTGCGCGGTAGAGGAGGCCTTTCACGCCGCGGCTTGATTCGGCCAGGCGCACGATGTCGCGGCGGTAATCCAGCCAGATTTCCACCACCAGCACGGCCATCAGATACCAAAGATAAACAAATCCGAACATCGCCATAGCCGATGAGCGATGCGGCGTCAGGTACATCTCCAGCGAGCGTTCGGGATGGCCAAGATGAAGCTGCAAGGGAAGCGGGGCAACGATCAGGAAAGCCAGCGCCGTAAGCAAGGAAAGCCGGTACGTTGGCTTCACTTCCTCCACGCGAAACACCCGCTCGAGAGACGCCAGGATGAAGGCACCGGCGACCAGACCGGTGAGAAAAGGATAGAGAACAATGAGGATGCCCCACTGGAGCTCTACCTCATTGGGATACATGAATCCTTCCATGACTTCTTCTTCCTTACCGGACCGAGCCGTCGAGGCTGTTGTAGAACAGCTTCGAGCCCGTCGCGAGATGCGGCTTCAAGACTTGCACTGAGTGCGTCTTCAGAAAGGCGTGAATCGGATCGTTGGGATTCTTCAAGTCTGCCAATTGCCGCGCGCCCGTGGGGCATGCTTCGCAACAGGCAGTGGTCAGGCCCTTCGTGATGCGGTGATAACAGAGCGTGCATTTATCGGCGGTATGTTTTTTGGGATGGAAGAAACGACATCCGTAAGGACAGGCCTGGATGCAATAGCGGCAGCCCAGGCAATAATCGTAGTCGACGAGCACCACGCCATCGGGCGTATGAAAGGTGGCGCCAACGGGGCACACCTGGGAGCAAGGCGAATCGACGCAGTGGTTGCACATCTTGGGCACGAAGAAGTTCTTGCCACCTTCCGCTTTGCCCGGGGGAAAACCATCCATTCCTCCGTTAGGTGAATCCACTTCGGGATTTTCGATGTGCCAGTCCGAGACGTGGTAGCGCTCGACCCAGGTTCGGAAGTAGCCTTCCGGAACATCGTTTTCCATTTCGCAGGCGCGCACACAACTCCCGCACCCTATGCACTTGGTGATGTCGATGAGCATGCCCCACCAGTGTTCGCTCATCTTATAGTTGGGCGAACCTTCCGGGTTGTCGGCGAGAACAGAGTCCCAGGCGACGGCTGCGGCCGGAAGCAAAAGCAGAATTTGCCGGCGGTTCAAGATCATCTCTTGCCTCCCGCGTCAAAACCCGGGCTATGCGGTTGGTGGCATGTGTTGCAGGCCTGCCCACCGGAATGCTCTTTTGCATTCACCTGCGGGAAGCCTGCCGGCTTGGCGATATTTTCCGAATGGCAACGGATGCAAAGCTGCGCTACATCCGGCAAAACTGGCTTGACGTTGCCTGGATCATCGGCGTGCTTCGCAAGCGGTCCGTGACACGACTCGCAGTTGAGGGACTTATGGACCCCATTCGCTTTCAGCGCAGCAACATCGGGGTGGCAATTCTCGCAGGCCGCGTGCCCCGCAAAGGACAGGGGCCGCGAACTGAGCTCCACGAGGGCCGCGCCGCGAAATGGGCCGTACCGCCCAAAACTCTTTGGAATGGTCACCGACCGGAAAACAAGGAAGAAGATCAGCCCGAGCAGGAAGACGCCCGCCAGCCTGATGAGATGGGCGATATCCTTGAATTCACCCATGCCACCGCACCATTGAAGGACTGCCGAATGACTTGCGGAATTTCGTTCGCACGGAATATGGCGTCACGTCCGGAATGGTGCCGATCGTAGGAATCCTTGTCAGGAACTGACTGAGCATCAATTGGGCCTATAAAGGAGCGAGGGACAAGAGAGACGAACGGCGATGATTTAACCGCAAAACTCACGTAGCGGTCATGACAGGCGTCACGTAACAGAGTGATGCGCGTCACACTTTCGCGAGTCTGTTCGCCTCTTTCCGGCTGGGTGGCTGCTAGAGCTGGATGAGTCGCGAGATTCCTTCGCGGAAGACGTCAGGCGGCGTGAGCAGGCTAATCACAAGATAGTCCTCGCCGCTGAAATCGTAAAAATGGCCCGGATGAACGAGGACGTGGTGAGTCTGCAGGAGTGTGATGGCGAAGTCTTCATCAGAGAGGCCGGCGGGGAGGCGCAGGACCGCATACCACCCGCCATCCGCGTCGAGCAGTTCGCAGGAAGCATGCTGCGACACAAGCGCCCGCAGGTGCGCACGATTTTCGCGGAGGCGTTCCACGATTTGCGGCTGGAGCAAGTGGCGCTGCTCAAACAAAGCCGGGAAGGCCCATTGCGTGGGGGCATTGAGAGAGAGGTAAGTGTCCGCGATGACCTCCAGGCGATCCATGGCGGAGCGCGCGAGCGCTTCAGGGCCGGTGGTGACGACCCAGGCGACTTTCATTTGCGGGAGCGCGGCGATCTTGGAGAGGCCGCTAAGCGTGAAAGTCAGGGACTCATGATTGCCGGCGAAGGTCGCGCGGGCGCCGCCACAAAGGAGTAGTCGAGGAAAACTTCGTCAACGATCAGGGCCAGGTTGCGCTCGAAGCAGAGTTTGTTGAGGCGACGGACCTCCTCGGCTTGAAGATACGAGCCCGTGGGATTGTTGGGATGGACAAGCAGAATCGCGCGCGTGCGGGGAGTGAGCGCGCGAATCACGCTGTGGAAATCGATGAACCAGCCGTGGGCGTATTCCAGCGTGTAGGGAATCAGCGTGACGTCCTGCAAGTCCGCAAGAAAATCGAACAACGGATAGCCGGGCTTGGGCACGAGAATTTCGTCGTGAGGATTGCAAAGCAACCGGAAAACATAGGAGTAGGCTTCGCTGGTGCTAGTGGTGAGAACGATGGACTCTGGATCCACGACCGTGCGATGGTCGTGGAGGTAGTAGCGCGAAACTTCCTCCCGGGCGGGCAGCAGGCCCTGTGGCTGCGGGTCGTAGGTGAGCGCCTCGGGTTTGCGGAAGGCATCGAGAATGGCGGCGGTGTCGTAGTGGAAACCGCAATGCGTCGGATTGGAAGCGGTGAGATCAAGGATTGGCGTTCCCGCGGCGCGGAGTTCCTCGAGTGCCTGTGCGTGACGGTTGGGCGTGAGCTTCCAGTTGGTGCGCTGAGAGAACATGGGGAGAAGAGAGACCATAGCACAGCGAACCGCGAGGGAGGAATGACGGCGGTCCGTGGAAGGAGTGATGCGCAACCACTTCGAGTCTTTCACCAACCCGCGCGGCTCAGGAATTAGGAGGGAGCAGCTTGGTCGCGCGGTCCATCCGACGGCAGGGAAATACCGGAGAGAATCGCCTTGATCCGCTCGATGACCTCTGGAATGGCGAGCCGCACAGGCTCCGAGAGCTCCTCGGATAACTCGAACGATTGCGCGCCGATGGTAACCAGGAAGGCGCGCGAAGGAATCACCTCGTAGAGACGCTTGGCGAGAGCGAGCAGGCCGGCGGGGCTGGATCGGTGCGAAAAGCTGCCGGGCGCATCGGGGATCGGCGAGACTTTCCGGGTTTGCACCGCGCCGGGAGGAAGAACGGCCGAAGCGTCCACGAAAATGACCACATCGGCCGCGCTGATGGATTCGGCCAGTTCAGGGGTCCACTGCGTCGAAGAATGGATTGCGGTTTCCGGTTCACAGAGGCCGGAACGCAGCTCACGGGCAACATGCAAGGCCGCCGCGTCATCCCCGCGAAGAGAGTTACCACAAGCGAGGATAAGCGCACGAATCATGGCGTTCTGCGCAATTCATCGAGCAGTTTGCCGTCCGGCGAAACCAGGCGGAGGTGCAGCGGCATGTGCCCGTCGGCGTGTGTCGAGCAGCTCAAGCAGGGATCGAAGGCGCGGATAACCGCTTCCACCCGATTCAGCATGCCTTCGGTGAGCTTATCGCTGCGCACGAAATGGCGCGCGGCCTGGAGGATGCCGCGGTTCATGGCCAGATTGTTGTGGCCGGTGGCGATGATCAGATTGGCCCAGGTGATCAGGCCCTGCTCATCCACGCGATAGTGGTGGATCAGCGTGCCCCGCGGCGCTTCGCAACACCCGACGCCTTCCAGGTTGTTCAGGGAAGCCGTGTAGCGGGCCTGCTTCTTCGTGATGATGGGATCGAGCAGGTACTCCTGGATATGCTCGATGGCAAAAAGAATCTCAATCAGCCGCGCGTAGTGGTAGTGGAAAGAACTCAACACCGCATTCCGTTCCAGCGAACGGAATTCCACCCATTCCTGCTGAGCGAGCGGCGTGCCGCAGTTGTCCACCAGGTTCAGCCGCGCGAGCGGGCCCACGCGGTAGATGCCGTCGGGATAGCCCAGTGGCTTGTAGTAAGGAAACTTCATGAATGTGAACGGCTCGACGGCTTCCCCCAGATATTCCTGGTACTGCGCGGCCTCGAGTTTATCCGCCACGATGTTCCCCAGCGAATCCGTGAAGCGGATCTTGCCCTCGTAGAAGCCCGCGCGCTCATCAACCGTAACCAGGCCCATAAAGAGGCTGGGGAAATTGGCAAAGGTGCGAATCTCCTCGCGGAAACTCTCGAGCTCTCTTTTGAACCAGGTCAGCGCTTTCTGCGCGATCTCAATGACTTCGGGAATATCTGCCAGCAACTTGTCCCGCTTTTCGACACTCAGCGGTTCATTCACACCGCCGGGAACCACCCAACCCGGGTGAACGCGTTTGCCCGCCAGCGTTTCAATCACCTGCTGGCCGAATTGCCGCAGCCGGATTCCCCCGTGTCCGAGTTCCGGATGCTTGGCCACCACGCCGAAGATGTTGCGTTCTTTGGGGTCAGCATCCATCCCCATAAGAAAGTCTGGCGACGAAAGATAGAAGAAACTCAGCGCGTGAGACTGAATGAGTTGCGCCAGTTCTAGGATGCGCCGGAGTTTCCCGGCGGCCGGCGGGACTTTCATGGCCAGCAGGGCATCGCACGCCTTTGCCGAGGCCAGCAGATGGCTCACGGGACATATGCCGCAAATGCGCTCCATCAGATAGGGCATTTCGTAGTAGGGGCGGCCCTCCACGAACTTCTCAAATCCGCGCAACTGCGTGGTGTGAAAGTACGCCTCGCTCACCTCTCCCTGATCGTCCAATTGCAGGGTGATCTTGGCGTGGCCTTCGATTCTGGTGATTGGATCGATGGTGATGGTTTTTCCCATTAGTTTTCCCTAGATTCCGAAACGTGAAAGTGCGGCGATGTCGGGGACACGACCGGCCAGAAGTTCTTTAAGAACCGAATAGATGGTGTCTGCCGACGGCGGGCAGCCGGGCACGAACACATCCACGGTCACGACTTCGTGCACCGGGCGCACACGCTTCAAAAGCACGGGCAGGCGCTCGGTGGGAACCTGCTGTTGTAGGGTGGCGTTTTCGATGTAAACGCGATGAAGCAGCGCGTCCACGGGAAAGGAGTTGCGCATGGCCGGCACGTTGCCCGTCACCGCGCAATCGCCCAGCGAGACCAGAATCCGCGCTCGCGACCTTATCAGCCGGATCTTGTGTTCGTCCTCATCGGAACTCACCGAACCTTCCACCAGCGCAACGTCCACATTCCGCGGCAGAACTTTTGCGTCCACCAGCGGTGAGTAGACGAGTTCAAACTGCGGGCTGAGTTCGATCAGCCGCTCGTCCATGTCCAGTAACGACATGTGGCATCCGGAGCAGCCGTCCAGCCAGATCGTCGCCAGGGTCGCTTTGCTCATCGTTCGATCTCCCGCATTTCGTTGAGGTAATTGAGGAAGTCAGGGTTCTTCTGGCTCTGCATGCCCACCTTGCTCTTTTCAAAGAGAGCGCCGGTGGGGCAGACCTGAACGCACTTGCCGCACCTCGTGCAGGTATCCGACGTGCCCCAGGGTATATCCAGATCCGTGATCAAGTGGGCGTCCACACCGCGTCCGAAAACGCCCCAGGTGTGCGCGCCTTCGATCTCGGTGCACACGCGAACACAACGCGTGCATAGGATGCAGCGGTTGTGGTCCATGGTGAAGCGTTCGTGGGTGGTGTCCACGGGCAGGCGGGGGTAGCGGTAAGGGAAGCGAACATGGGTGACGCCCAACTGCTTGGCCATGTCCTGCAACTCGCACATGTTGTTGGAAACGCAGACAGAGCAGACATGATTGCGCTCGGCAAAGAGCAGTTCCACGACCATGCGCCGGTACTTCTCCAGACGCGGCGATTGCGTGGTGACCTCCATGCCCTCCTCGACCAGCGTGACACAAGCCGGTTGAAGCCGCGGAGTGCCCTTGAGTTCCACGAGGCAGAGGCGGCACGCGCCCGCTTCGGAGAGGCCGTCGAGGTGGCAAAGCGTGGGGATCGGGATGGCGTTTTCGCGCGCGGCATCCAGAATGGATTGGTCGGCGCGTGCGCTGACGTCTTTGCCATCGATCATTAATGTTTTAACGGACGGCGCTGGATTCATGCGGTCACCCCCACAGTGGAACCGCACTCACAAACCCCGGCGCGGCAGCGTTTTTCGTTGATGTGTTCGATGTACTCATCCCGGAAGTAGCGCAGCGTGCTGAGGACCGGGTTGGGCGCGCTCTGCCCAAGGCCGCAAAGGCTGGTGCTGCTGACCATGTCGCAAAGTTCCTCGAGGAGCTCCAGGTCGCGAGCGGTGGCGGTGCCCAAGGTCATGCGCGTCAGAAGCTCGAACATTTGGGCCGTCCCGGAGCGGCAGGGAATGCACTTGCCGCAGGATTCGGACATGCAGAACTCCATGAAGTAGTGCGCCACGTTCACCATGCAGGCGCTGTCGTCCATTACGATCATGCCGCCGGAGCCCATGATCGAGCCGAGCTCCCGGAGCGATTCATAGTCCACGGAGAGATCGAGGAACTGTTCCGGGATGCAGCCGCCGGAAGGCCCGCCGGTCTGCACCGCTTTGAATTTGTGGCCTTCGGGGCCGCCGCCGCCGATCTCATAAATGATCTGGCGGAGGGTTGTTCCCATGGGCACCTCGATCAAGCCGACATTGCGCACCTTGCCGGTGAGAGCGAAGACCTTGGTGCCCTTGCTTTTCTTCGTGCCGATGGAGGCGTACCAATCGCCGCCGCGGCGCACGATGCTGGGAATGTTGGCGAAGGTCTCCACGTTGTTGATGAGGGTGGGCATGTCCCAAAGTCCGGCTTGCGCGGGATAAGGCGGACGCGGGCGCGGCGCGCCGCGGCGTCCCTCGATGGAGGCGATTAGCGCGGTTTCTTCACCGCACACAAAGGCGCCGCCGCCGATGCGCACTTCCATATCGAAGTTGAATTTGGTGTTGCAGATCTGGCTGCCCAGGAAACCCAGCCGCCGAGCTTCGCGGATGGCCGTGCCAAAGCGCTTCACGGCGAGCGGATATTCGGCACGAACGTAGATGTAGCCGCGCGTCGCGCCCACCGCATAGGCGGCAATGGCCATGCCTTCCAGAACGCGATGCGGGTCGCTTTCCAAAACGCTGCGATCCATGAACGCGCCGGGGTCGCCTTCGTCGGCGTTGCAGATCACGTACTTGGTGGTGCCGGCCGTTTTTGACACCGTGCCCCACTTGAGGCCTGTGGGATATCCGGCGCCGCCGCGTCCCCGCAAGCCGCTCTTGGAGACTTCCTGGACGATTTCGTTCGGGTTCACTTCCGTGAGCGCGTGGACCAGAGCCCGGTAGCCGTCTGCCGCGCTGTATTCCTCGATTTTTTCCGGATCGATGCGGCCGGAATTCTCCAAGACGATCAGGTTCTGGCGCTGAAAAAAGGGCTGCTCCCGCGAGCACAAGAGCCGCGGCACCGGAGCGCCTTCCAGGTTCTTCACGATTTCAGCGGCGTCGGCAGCGGCCACACTCTTGTAGAGCTGGCCGGAAGGTTCGGAAGCGACCAGCGGACCCAGGGAACACAAGCCCATGCAACCGGTTCCGCGCACGCGGCACGTGGCGCCCGTTCGCTTCACTTCTTCCTCGAGCGATTTCTTCACCGCATCGCTGTGCAGCGAAAGGCAGCCCGCCGCCACGCAGACATTCAATTCGCGGGGCGACTTTTCCCGATTTTCGCGCGTTTCAGCGGCAATCTGTTCGAGTTCCTCGAAGGTCATGCGGGCCTCCATCCTGCCAGTTTTTCGCGGAGGTTCTTGCCCGCTACGTTCCCCATTGTTTCTCCGTCAAAAACCACCGCGGGAGCGACGCTGCAGGAGCCGATGCATCGCGCGGTCATCAGGGAAGCCTTGGCGTCAGCGGTTGTCTCGCCCGCTTGAATGCCGAGAGCCGCTTGCGCCTCATTCAGGAGCGCGCCGGCGCCCTTGATGTAGCAGGCCGTGCCCATGCAGATGAGGCAAACGTGCTCACCGGGCGGCTTCATGGTGAAAAAGTGATAAAAGGTGGCCACGCCGTAGGCCTGGCTGAGCGGCACGCGGAGCGAATCGGCTACGAACCGCAGCGCAACCTTGTCCAGGAAGCCGAACGATTCCTGTACTGTGTGCAGCGTTTCGATCAGGGCGTCGCGGGCGTAGCCATGGCGTCGCATCGTGCCGTTGACGATTCTCCAGCGTTTGTCCTCTGCGGGCAGAGGGGGTTTCTTCGAGGTAAGAGGCATAGTTTATTTTTCCCGTAAGGGGCCCAAGGGGGGGGGCTCCTGCTATGCTGCCATGCCCAATCACGCTAAACTATGACGCAGCTCACACGGCAGCATCATACACCTCGGCGGTCGGATTGCAGCAACGCACGAACGAGGAATTGAGGGCTGCCGCAGGCTATTGAAAACAAGCCACCTGCAGAGAAAGACTCGCGAGTGCTGAAAAATTCAACAGCCGATGAGTGCATTCACCCAACTGAATTCCCCTCGTCATTTTTTCCATGCGAGCTAACTGTTTTTCTTATCAAGCAGGTTGGGGCTTCCGGGAATAGGATCGAATTAGCTATTCGCCTGCCTTGTTTTACTTGCGAAAAGCCTTGGTTTGCCCCTAGCGGTCTTGCCTGGCTGCCTGCGGCGACATAAGCTCATCAAGAAGTGCGCTGGCGGGGGCCTCGTGCGGTGTTGCGCATTTCCTTAGGGAGAATGTGGACCCAGTCAGGCGCAAACTGACCCATGGATGCCCCGCTTGGTCTAAGCCAGGCACACGTCTCAACCGGAAGGCCAGGAACGCATCCTCCCTTTCTTACAGAGGCAAAGATGAACGAAACCCTACACGCCGCGCCCGTAAAGATTGGGGAGAAATCGATCGACACCGAGCACGACCTGCAAATGCAGATGCTGGATTCGCTCTCCGAATCGCTTCAGAAGGGCGGCGATTTTTCTCCCGCGCGCTACATCCTGGAACAATTCATCGAATTTTCGGACATGCATTTTCTTTCGGAACAGTTGGTCATGCGGCTGCACAGCTATCCCGGCTACGAAGCGCATCTTGAGTCGCACACCCATCTGATGAAGAAAGTCCGCGAAATCCGCGAGAGTGTTTTTCGCGGCGAGAGTGCGCCCAGCCTGCACCTTGTTCAGGAATTACGCGACTGGCTGCTGAATCATATCGCTTCCGAGGATGTGGCGTTTGGCGATTTCCTGCGCGAGAAAGAAGGCCGCGGCGCCTGAGTTTGTCCTCGCGGGCTGCCGCCTTCGGCGCCGTTAAGGTGCCGTTGGACGCTTGCGGGAACGAAGGGGAATTTTAACAGCTCGGAGCCGCCCCTGAGCTGCAGAGTGTCCCTGCGTGCCTATCTTTCCGCGGGGAGAAACAGTATCCTCGAATTCAGGGGGGAGTACCTGCATGTGCCTGGCGATTCCCGGTAAAGTCTCGCAAATCGATGTGCTGGACGGCGTGCGTTCCGGGCGTATCCAGTTTGGCGGCATCACGCGGCAGGCCTGCCTCGATTTCGTACCGGAGGCCAACGTCGGCGACTACGTGATGGTGCACGTGGGATTCGCCATCAGCGTGGTGGACAAAGACGAAGCAGAACGCACCTACGCCCTGCTGGAAAGCATGGGCGTCCTCGCCGAAGAGCTTGCTCCGGGTGGCATGGATCCCACTCCATCATGAAGTACCTGGACGAATACCGCGACGTCAAGATCGCGCACGCCTTGGCTGCGGAGATCCGCCGGCGCTCCACGCGGCCGTGGGTGCTGATGGAGATTTGCGGCGGGCAGACGCATACGTTGATGCGCTATGGGATCGACGACCTGCTCGGCGAAAGCGTGCAACTTGTGCACGGACCCGGATGCCCGGTGTGCGTGACACCGCTGGAAATGATCGACCGCGCCATTGCGCTGGCGCGCCTCCCCGAAGTGACGCTGGTCTCTTATGGAGACATGCTGCGTGTGCCAGGTTCGGAAACGGATTTATTTCACGTGAAGGCGGAAGGCGGCGATGTGCGCGTCGTGTACTCGCCGACCGATGCGGTAGAGTTGGCGCGCAGCCAGCCGGGACGCCAAGTGGTTTTCTTTGCGATTGGGTTTGAGACGACAGCGCCGGCGCACGCCATGGTCGTGCTGCAAGCCGAGCGCCTGGGGCTGCGCAATTTCAGCTTGCTCGTTTCCCACGTGCTCGTGCCTCCGGCGATCCGCACTCTGCTGAGCTCGCCGAAAAATCGCGTGCAGGGATTCATCGCGCCCGGCCATGTCTGCACCGTGGTGGGGATGCGCGACTACGAAAACCTGGTGCGCGAATTCCACGTGCCGATTGTCGTCGGCGGGTTTGAGCCCATCGACCTGCTGGAAGCGATTCACATGCTCGTGGCGCAACTCGAGGAAGGCCGCGCCGAGGTCGAGAATCAGTACTCGCGATCGGTGCAGTATGAAGGGAACCGGCCGGCGCAGGAGGCTGTCGCGCGCGTGTTTGAAGTTTCCGACCGGAAATGGCGCGGCATCGGCCCGATTCCGGAGAGCGGCTTGCGGCTCAAGGAGAAATTCGCCGCCTTCGATGCCGAAAGGTTGTTCGATCTCGCGGACGTTTGCGCGGAGGAGCCGAGCGAGTGCATCAGCGCGGAGGTTCTGCTCGGCCTCAAGAAACCCACCGACTGTTCGGCGTTTGGAACGCGCTGCACGCCCGAAAAGCCGCTGGGCGCGCCAATGGTATCCTCGGAAGGTGCGTGTGCGGCCTATCACCAATACCGGCGCCACCTCGTTACACTCTGATTCCGTGTCCAAAGACGAGACCAAGGACCTGGCCGCTTTTTCCTGCCCCGTGCCGCTTCCGGCAGGCGGGCGCATCCTTCTGGGCCACGGCAGCGGCGGCAAACTCAGCGCGGAGTTGCTGCAAAACGTATTTCTCCCCGCGCTCGGAAATCCCGTCCTGAATCGCCTGGAAGATCAAGCCATCGTTTCCTTGAACGGCGTGCGGCTAGCCATCACCACGGATTCCTTTGTCGTGAAACCCCTGATTTTTCGCGGAGGCGACGTCGGCTCGCTGGCCGTGCATGGCACCATCAACGACCTGGCCATGGGCGGCGCCGAACCGTTGTGGCTGAGCGCCGCATTCATTTTGGAAGAAGGTTTGCCGATCGAAACGCTGCGCCGCGTCGTCGGTTCCATGCACGAGGCTGCCGCAAACGCAGGTGTGGAAATTGTGACTGGTGACACCAAGGTTGTGGAGAAGGGAAGCGCCGACGGCATCTTCATCAATACCACCGGCATCGGCCTGGTGCGCGAGGGCATAACCCTTTCTGCGGCACAAGCGCGGCCTGGCGACGCGATTCTGGTGAGCGGGATGCTCGGCGATCATGGCATCGCGATTTTGGCCGAACGCGAAGGGCTGCAATTTGAAACCGCGGTGCAAAGCGATTCCGCACCGCTGCATACGCTGGTGGCAAGCTTGTTGGAAGCGACGCGGGAGGTGCGCTGCTTGCGTGATCCCACGCGCGGTGGACTTTCCAGCACGCTGAATGAAATTGCCGCCAGCTCCGGCGTCGGTATGGAGCTGGAAGAAACTTCCATCCCGGTTCGGGAAGAGGTGCGTGGCGCTTGTGAGATGCTGGGTCTCGATCCGCTCTATGTTGCGAATGAGGGGAAACTGGTGGCGATTGTTGCGCCGGACTCCGCCGAGGCAGCTTTGCGGGCGTTGCAGAATCATCCGCTTGGCAAAGACGCGCGCATCATCGGCCGCGTGACCTCCGGGCATCCGCGCATGGTGGTGATGCGCACGCCATTCGGCACCACGCGCATCGTTGACATGCTGACCGGCGATCAACTGCCGCGCATTTGTTAAGGGGGCCCATTGCACGAGGTCGGTATCGCTTCCTCAATTATAGAATCGATCGAAGCCGAAGCGCGCCGCCGCCCGGACGCGCAGTTCACCGCCGTCGGCGTGCGCATCGGGGAACTTTCCAATGTAGATCGCGATGCCCTCGCTTTTGCGTTTGAGGCGTTGACGCTAAAAACGCCGCTGGAGCACCTGCGGCTCGAAATTGAGTGGTGTCCACGGCGCCAGAAGTGTCTCGCGTGCGGAGAGGAATTTGTGGTGAAAGACTGGGAACTGACCTGTCCGAAATGCGGCGAGGCGCGAAGCACCTGCATCGGCGGCACGGAATTGGATATTGCCTATCTGGAGTTGGAGGAGCCATGCGAGAAGTCGTAGAGAAAAAAGTCCTCAGCGAGAATGACCGGCTGGCGGCGGAGTTGCGCCAGCGCTACCGCGAACAGAACATTCTCTGCGTCAATTTCATCAGCTCGCCGGGCTCCGGGAAAACGGCGCTGCTCGAAAAAACGCTGGGAAGCTTTGCGCCGGGCACGCCAGTCGCGGTTCTCACCGGGGATTTGCAGACGGACAACGACGCCCGGCGCCTCATGCGCTACGGCTATCCGGTGCGGCAGATCGTTACGGGAGGGACTTGCCATCTGGATGCGCGCATGGTCGAGCGTCATTTGAATGAACTGGGCTTCCGCGGCCCCGGCTTGTTGCTGGTGGAAAATGTGGGCAACCTGGTCTGCCCATCCAGCTACGACCTGGGCGAAGCGGCGAAAATTGTTCTGTTGAGCGTCACCGAAGGCGAGGACAAGCCGCTGAAATATCCTGGGATTTTTCACCGCGCTTCGCTGATGATCCTGACCAAGACGGACCTTCTTCCCCACGTCGAATTCGATCCCAAGCTCGCCCTGGAAAACGCGCGAAAGATTCATCCGGAGATCGACTACCTGGCCCTTTCTTCCAAGACTGGCGAGGGTTTCGATCAGTTGCTCGCCTGGCTCGCCGCGCTCCAGCAGAAAACCCGGCAGGAAGCCACCGCGGCGATTTCCTGACGGGCTCTCATTGCTCACTATGACGCCAGCGTCACAAACGGGCGTACTTCGCAAAGCCATCGACGTCACCGGCATTGTCCAGGGCGTCGGCTTCCGCCCGTTCATCTACCGGCTGGCCGGTGAATGCAATCTCGCGGGCTTCATCGCCAATACACCGGCGGGCGTGAGCATCGAAGTGCAGGGGCCAGCGGATTCCATCGCGTCGTTTCTCGCAAGATTACCGAAGGAAATTCCGCCGCTCGCGAAAATCACTTCGCTGGCGCCGCGCGATGTCGAATTGCAGCCGGACACAACGTTTCTCATTCTTTCCAGCCGCCTCGATCAGCCCCCCAAGGCGCTGATCTCTCCGGACGTAGCGGTTTGCGAGGATTGCCTGCGCGAAATGGCCAATCCCCGCGACCGCCGTTTCCGCTATCCGTTCATCAACTGCACGAATTGCGGGCCGCGCTTCACCATCATTCACGATATTCCCTCCGACCGCGCGCGCACGTCCATGGCTTCGTTCAAAATGTGCGCGGCCTGCCAGGCGGAATACGACGATCCTGCAAACCGCCGCTTCCACGCGCAGCCCAACGCTTGCTGGGATTGCGGCCCGCAGGTGGAACTCCTCGACGATAACGGCGCACGCGCGGACATCGCGGAACCCATTCGGGAAGCCGCGCGCTTGCTGGAAAGCGGCGCCATCGTTGCCATCAAGGGACTCGGCGGATTTCACCTGGCCTGCGACGCAATAAACGACGCGGCCGTGGATCGTTTGCGTGAGCACAAACGCCGGGTGGACAAACCGTTTGCCGTCATGGTGAGGCGCATCGAAAATGCCGAGCGCTTCTGTGTTGTCGAAGAAGCTGAGCGCAAATCGCTTCTTGCACGCGAGCGGTCGATTGTGCTGTTGCCGCGCCGGCTCGAAGTGCATGTGGCCCCTGGCGTCGCGCCGCGCAACCGCTTTCTCGGCGTCTTTTTACCATATACGCCGCTCCACCATCTCTTGTTGGCCAGTGGCAGATGCGATGCTCTTGTGATGACCAGCGGCAACCTCAGCGAAGAGCCCATCGCCATTGACAATGACGAGGCCGTGCAGCGCCTGCGCGGCATTGCCGACGCGTTCCTTATTCACAACCGCGACATCCTGCGGCGTTGCGACGATTCCGTTGTGCGCCAGGCAGCGGGCCAAACGCAAAAGCTGCGCCGCTCCCGTGGGTTTGTGCCCGCGCCTGTGGCGTTGGAGAGCGAATCGCCGCCCATCCTGGCGGTTGGCGGAGAGCTGAAAAACACCGTGTGCATTGTGCGCGGCAGCGAAGCGTTCCTCAGCCAGCACGTGGGCGATCTGGAGAATCTGGAAAGCTGCCGTTTTTTTGAAGAGGCCGTCGAGCACCTGCAGCGCATCCTGGAAGTGCAACCCAAAGTGATCGCCTACGATCTGCATCCGGATTATTTCTCGACCAAATGGGCACTGGGGCGGGCGGATGTAAGGCTGATCGGCGTGCAACACCATCACGCGCACATCGCCGCGTGCATGGCGGAAAACCATATTGACGGCAGAGTGATCGGCATCGCTCTTGACGGCACCGGCTATGGCACCGATGGCGCAATCTGGGGCGGGGAAGTGCTCCTTGCGGACTACGTTAATTTTCAGCGCGCCGCCCACCTGGAATACGTGGCTCTGCCGGGTGGCGAGGCCGCGATTCGCGAGCCCTGGCGCATCGCGGTGAGCTACCTCGCGAAACACTTCGGCAAGCCTCTGGCCGGCCCGGAGATTCCTTTCGTCAAGGATCTGGACCGGCGCAATCTGGATATCCTTCTGCAAATGATCGAACGCGGCGTGAATTCTCCGCTCACCTCGAGCTGCGGGCGTCTTTTCGATGCCGTGGCCGCTTTGATCGGCTTGCGTACCACGGTGAACTATGAAGCGCAAGCCGCCATTGAACTCGAAATGGCGGCCCATGAATCCACTGACGAGAGCGCTTATCCTTTTGACTTGCAGCTCACCGGAGAAACGTGGCGGATCGGTACGCATTCGCTCTTCGATTGGCTGCTGCGCGATATTCGCCGGGGAGTGCGCGCCGCGGACATCAGCCGCAGGTTTCACAATGGCCTGGCGTCGTTATTTCTCGGGCTTGCGGAGAAACTTCGCGAATCGCATGGGCTGAATCGCGTATGCCTCAGCGGCGGCTGTTTTCAGAATATTCTGTTGTTCCGGCTGCTGCTTGCCGCGCTGCGCAAACAGAATTTTGAAGTGTATTTTCACACCGAGGTGCCTGCCGGCGACGGCGGCATCAGCCTGGGGCAGGCGCTCGTCGCCGCGCATCGCCTGCGCATTACTGAGTCAAGCTCCTAGCGCGTGCCGTATTTCCTACTGCCGGTGATGCCCTTTCCTTCTGTCACGGTGATGGTTTGGCCCGCCGCCACATTCGCCAGCTTGTCTACCTGCCCGCTGGGCCAGCGAATTTCGATGCTATCCGCCTGCTCGTGCATCGCAAGGCCAAAGGTCAACACCAGTTCGCTTGCCGAAAGGTAACTGGAGCCGCTACGCAGCATCTCTGACTGGGATTCACCGCCGGCGGTCAATCTCACGACCGTGCCGATGCCATCGCGATTGGATTTCGTTCCGATCAGTTTTATACGCAGGCTTTTATTCGCCGCGGCTGCTCTGCCGATGAAATCGTTCTCAAAAAGATAGACCGGCCCGCCGTTGGTCGAGAGCAGGAGGTCCAGCCGGCCATCGTTGTTGACATCGCCATAAGCCGCGCCACGTCCCACGCGCGGCGTGGCGAAACCCGCGCCCAGGCTCTTCGTCACTTCCTGAAAATTCCCTTTTCCGAGGTTGCGGAATATGTGCGGCGGCATGGCGTACTTCACATTGGGCTGCACACGCTGGATGTCGCCGTCAATGTGTCCATTGGCGATCAGAATGTCCGGCCAGCCATCCAGGTCGTAATCGAAGAAAAAACAGCCGAACCCCAGGGTGAGCAGGGAATTGCGCCCCACCTCGGAGCGTGGCGCTTCATCCACAAACAATCCTTTCCCTTCGTTGTGATACAGCGAGAGCATCTGGTTGGGAAAATTCGTGATCAGGATGCTGGCCATGCCAGAGCGATCGTAATCGGCCGCATCCACGCCCATTCCCGCGCGCGCCACGCCATCCTCGCTGAAGGCCACGCCCGCCACGACGGCCTTCTCCGTGAACGTGCCGTTGCCATTATTGCGATAGAGCTTGTTCGGCTGGGTGTCGTTGGAAAACAGCAAGTCGGGCCAGCCATCGTTGTCATAGTCCAAAATCGCGATTCCCAGTGTCTTTGAGGTGGGCTCCCAAACGCCCGCCTTCTTGGTCACATCTTCAAATGTGCCGTCGCCGCGATTGTGCCAGAGCCGCACGGACGCACCCTTGTAAGACTCTGGCGTGCAATACGATTTGCTCTTGCCATCGAGCGTGCAGTAGAGATCACCTTCGAGCGACCATTGCACGTAATTCCCCACCACCAGGTCCAGCTTGCCGTCCCTGTCGTAGTCCACCCATGCCGCGCTGGTGCTGAATTCCTTCGGCCCCAGTAATCCCGCTTTTTGCGTCACATCCGTGAATGTGCCGTTGCCATTGTTGTGGAAGAGCCGGCTCTCCCCCAGTGCGGTTACGAAGAGATCGTCGTAGCCGTCGTTGTCGTAATCGCCCACCGCCACGCCCATGCCGAACATTTCGACATCCAGACCGGCCTTGTGCGTCACATCGGTGAATGTGCCGTCGTGATTGTTGTGGTACAGCTTCGGCGTGCTGCGTTTGGAGGCATGGCCCGGCCAGTCCATTCCATTCACGATGAAGATGTCTGGCCAGCCATCGTTGTCGTAGTCAATGAAGGCCACACCCGGCCCCATCGTTTCCGGCAGGTATTTTTTACCGAAGGCCGCATTGTTGTGGACAAAATGGATGCCGGCCTTTTGCGTGATGTCGCGAAACGTGATGGTGTTGGCCGAGGAACTCTGCGGCGTTTGCGCGCTCGCTCCCATCGCGCAAGATAACAGAAAGAGCGCTAACCAAAATCTCCTCACTGGCCCTCCGCCGTTCCTTCGCGGCCCACGCCCAAAGCATCCGCCACGCGGTTGATGTAGTTGAACCACGAGGCGATCAGGGTAATCTGCAAAATGCCGCGGTCGTCGAAGCCCGCGGCGCGCAGCTTCTTGTGGTCCGCGGGACTGCACTGCGTCGCATCTTTCGTAAGTTTCACCACATACTCCAGCATGGTTTTGTCCTGCTCGCTGATGGGGGCGGAGCGGAAATCCTTGCGCAAGGCCTCCACCAACTCTTCGTTCAAACTGACGCGACGCAGAAACTCTGCGTGGGATTCGATTCAATAGAAGCAGCGGTTCGTCACGGAAACCATCGTGGCGATCATTTCGTGCTTATCGCGCCGCAAAGGGAGCTCTGGCGACATCAGCGCCCCAAACGTGCTGAAGGCATGAAACAGCACTTGGGGGAACAGGCTGTGCGAACCGACGATGCTGTTCTCAATGCCGTGATCCACAATCGGTACAGGCGTCGCGTACTCCATGGGATACAGCTTGCGCTGCTCCATCATGGCTTTGCGCACCTGCTCGTCGTCTTCCATCTTTATCGTCTTGATCCAGGTCATTCCCGTTGTCCTTTGCTTGTGGAAAGAATGTTCATGCTCAGCGGCCTGCGCCTGCCACAGCCTTCTTGGCCGGCGCGTTCTTTGCCATGGCAGCGGCCTTCGCGGATTTCGCCCCCGTCGCGGGGCCGAGCGGGACCGAAACATGCTCGTGGATCGATTGGCGTTCATTGTTGTCTTCCGGATGCGCTTGACGGTACGCCCCGGTCAGCGCCTGCGAGGCTTCATCGGCTTTGAAGCGCAAGTATCGTTCCTTATGTTCGTTGGCGCGTGCCTCGTCGCCCAGGCCGGTGTAGCAGAGCATCAGATTGTAATTCGCCTGGAGGTCTTCCGGGTCGATCGCGAGAGTCTGCTGGAGTTCCTTCACCGCATCGGCGTAGCGCTTCTGCAGGAAGAGTACGCGGCCCAATTCGTTGTGGACCACGCGGTCGCGCGGGTATTGCGCCAGCACGGCTTGCAATGCTTGCGCCGCCTCGTCGTACTTGCCCTCTTCCTTCAAAACGCGCGCATAGAAGAAATTTGCCCGCGCCAGGCCCGGCTTCAGCGCCAGGGCTTTCAGCAGCACCTCGCGCGCGCCCTCGATGTTTCCTTCCTGCACGCGCACGCGCCCGACGTTTGTCCAGCCATCGGGGTTTTGCGGATCCATCTCCGTGATTTTCTCGAACGCCTGCTCCGCTCCTTTCAGGTCGCCTTGGAGAAACAGTCCAATGCCGTAATCGTTCCAGCGCGTCCAGTCCTCTTTCACCCACGCCACCTGGGGCTTCGGCGCCGCAGCCGATTTCGGCAAAACGCGAAGGCTTTTCGTGTCTTCCGCCACGGCGATGATCGGCAAATTCGGAATCGCATTGATTTTGCTCGAAACATGCGAGAAGTCGCCGTTGAAGTTCCATTTGCGATCGTCGTGGTCCGGCGTAACGTCACCCGTCGAGTGCGGGTCAGGCACGCCCCCGAATGCAAACTGCGTGTTCCACCACTGGAATTTCCGGTAGTTCAACTTGGCGTGCAGGTTGATGTGTTCGCCCGCGTTTTCAGGCACGTGCAGGCGGTAGTGCACTGTATCCGCGGCGCCGGGAGGTATCAGCCGAACATAAACAACGGCGCGGCTCGCCCACGCATTGCGCTTGTTGATGGGATTGCCGTGCGCATCAATCTGTAGCGATTTGTAAAAGTGTGCCCCAGGATCGACCGGGCCTTTGCCATCATCCTCAACCTTGCCGCTCCAGAAAATCGTCTGCCCTTTATCATCCGTGGCCTGCAATTCAACCCAGACGTCGAAGGCGTCGATCGTGCCGCCCGGGAAGAAATGCCCGACCTTGCGCGTACGCACTACAACTTCCACCAGCACATCATCCCCGCGGCGCACCATCGCATCCACGCGGCCAAGAGGCGCGGTGATCTCCCGCGCTTCTCCAGCCGGGCCTTTCGGCAGGGAAACATCCGCCTCTTCGCCCACCGCGAAGGTTGTCGAGAGTTCCTGCTTCGGCGCTTCCGCGGTCTTTTGCTCTCCCTTGCTCCCTGCCGGGGCAATCGCAAAAATATCCACGCTCAGTTGCTTGTCCTGCAAAAACTTCCGGCTCGCATCCAATTGAGAAGCATCCTCATTCGCAACTGGCACCGCAGTGTTCGCTCCGGGGAAGCGGTGCGAGTGCACATAGCCGTCAATATTGCCTTCGTCCTTCGATGGCACTAATGGCATGTGGCAGTCCGCGCACATCATCGGAGTTGCCGGGTAATAAAATGACCGCGCGCCCTGCCCGGAAACGCCGCTGGCCTGCCAGTTGTCGTACTCGTTGAAACCCCGAACCCAGCGATAGCTGTTCAGCGGCACGTCCAGGTGCACCTTGTGGCAGCCGGAGCAGAACTCCGGCACCTGATTCCTCATGAATGGCTTCAGAAACACGCGGCGGTGGGGCTCCGGATTCAGGCGCACCATAAAGTCATGAAGCCCTCGGATGATGGGATTGTCGCTCGCGGCCAATTCGTGCAGTTTCGGGTATTCCAGCACGAAATCGCCTTGCCCCATGGTGCTTTTCACCTGCACGATGCTGTGGCACATCATGCAGCTCAGGCCAGCCTGCGCTTCGGGCTTGTCGATGTTCTGCTTGATCGGTGCATCCATCATCCCGCTGAAGAGCAACGCGGGGTCGTGGCAACCCGCGCACCACTTCGACGGCTGCACGCCGGCGACGTCCTGCATGTACTCGATGCTCTTGCGGTACCACTGGTTGTTGAAGGAGGAAAAATGGTGCATCGAGCTTTCCCACTGTTTGTAAATGTCCGCGTGGCAGCGTTCGCAGGCTTGCGATTTCAGGAAATACCCGGAAGGGATGTACTGACCGTCGGTGGTTTGCGCGGAACTCGGAAAGAATTTTCCGTGCGCGCCGTCGCCCTCCTGCAACATCGTGGCCGGCGAAATCGGCGGATTCTGCACGACGTAGCGATTCTTCCAGGCAAATTCCCGGGCATACCAGGAGCCCGCGGCGATACCCGAGGTCAACAGCAACAGTGCGGCGAAACCCGCTGCTTGTCTTCCGATGCTCGCGCCGAGCCACCCTCTTGCGGAGAGCCACGAAGCCGCTAGAAAAATCACGCCCAGGGTGCACAGGGCAATATGTGCATACAACCAGGCTTTCAAACGATGCGGCGTTCCCAGGCGAATCAACGCCAGGCCCAAAGCCGCGCCCGCTGCAAACAGAATCCAACCGCAGCGCGCCAGCAACCGCTCCTTGCCGATTCCTCGAAATAGAAATACCACCAGCGCCAGCGAAACCAGCACACCCAGACCGGTGTGCAGAAGAACCGCGCCGGCATAAACGAGAGTCGCGGATGGATAGGCGTAGAGATAAATTGCGGTTACAACGAGGACAAACACGCCAAGCGAGCGCCAGCGTTCCATTCCCCCCCATCCAACCTGGTTCAACTGCCCTATCCCCAAGAATGAAAAATGCGGCCGGAGGGTCGTGTGTCCGGCCGCAATCTTCCTTTGTTGGGGTGCTTCCTGGTTAGGCGAAGGCAGAGCCTGTTTCGGAAGCGGTTCAATGTTGCATCGTTTATAGAGCAGGGCGTAGGAGTTGACAATACTGTGAAAGTATTAGAACTGGAAGATTTCCTTAATGCCTTTATTTTCAATGATTTGGTAGGCCTTCCCGGTCTTGAGTTTCTGGTGCTCCTGGCTCTGCCCGCTGGGCCAGTCCACGACCACGCGGTCAATGACGTCCTGCTTGCCCACGCCAAACATTACTGGCAATTCCGATTGCGACAAATAGCTGGAGCCGCTGCGAACGACGCGCAACTCCGTCTGGCCATTGAAGAAAATCCGCACGTTCGCACCGATGGCGTCGCGATTCGATTTGGTGCCGATCAAGTGGAAGCGAATGCTGCGATTGCCGGAGAGCTGATCATTGCGATAGAGAAACGCCGGCCCGTTGTTGGTGGTGAGCAGAAGATCCTGATCGCCGTCATGATCGAAATCGCCGACGGCCAGGCCGCGCCCGACTTTGGGCAAATCATATCCGCCGCCGATATCTCCGGCGATGTCGCGGAATTTGCCGCGGCCGAGGTTCAGAAAAAGCTGCGCGGGCTGCGCGTAGCCGACGTTGCCGCGAATGTGGCGCACCGTATCATCGATGTGGCCGTTGGCGACGGCGATATCCAGGAGCCCGTCCAGGTCCGCGTCAAAAAAAACGCAGCCGAAACCCAAGGTGTTCCGCGAAGCCGCGCCAAGTCCCGTTTGCATGGCCACATCGTCGTAGGCCTGGCCCGTCTTGCGGTAGAGTCCGATCATCTCGTTGTCAAAATTGGTGATGATGATGCCCGGCTTGCCGGAATTGTCGTAGTCGGCGACGTCCACGCCCATGCCGGCACGCGCCTTGCCGTCGACGCTGAACGCCAGGCCCGCCTCCACGGCCGCATCCTTGAATTTGCCGTTGTGCAAATTACGGTACAGTTTGTTGGGCTGCGTGTCATTCGCGACCAACAGGTCCGGCCAACCGTCCTGATCGTAGTCCAGCATGGCCACGCCGAGGGATTTGGAACTGCTGTCAAAGATGCCGCTGGTCGCGGTTACATCCTCAAACGTGCCGTTGCCCCGATTGTGGTAGAGCCAGCAGGTGTCTCCGCGATATGCTTCCGGCGTGCAATAGGATTTGTTTTTGCCATCGAGGCTGCAAAAGACGTCGGTCTCCGCGGTCCAATGGACATAATTGCAGACAAACAGATCGAGGAAGCCATCGCGATCGTAATCGAACCAGATCGCCGAACTGCTCAGCCCTTGCTTCCCGAGCAGGCCGCTGGCCTTGGTGACGGCGCGAAATGTGCCCTTGCCGGTGTTGCGGAACAACCGGCTCTGTCCCACGCAGGAGATGAAAATGTCAGGAAAGCCGTCGTTGTTGTAGTCGCCCACTGCCACGCCCATGCCGTACATTTCCACGTCCAGGCCCGCCGCCTGGGTCACGTCCGTGAACGTGCCGTTGCGGTTGTTGCGATACAACTTCATGGTTGTCCGCTGGCGCTTGTGCCCCGGCCAATCCATGGAGTTCACTAGAAGAATGTCCTGCCAGCCATCCGCGTCGTAATCCAGAAATGCGCAGCCGGATCCCAGGGTTTCGGGAAGCAGCTTGCCGCCGTACGCCCCGCTGTTATGCTGGAAGCGCAAACCCGCGTTGCTGGTAACATCTACAAAACGAAATCCTGCCGGAGCGGCGGGCAGGGCGCGAGGAAAGGCCGCGTGGATCAGCCCCGCCCCAACGGCCTGCCGGATGAAATCGCGGCGCTTCACGGAAGATTCACCAGCCCGTTGCGAATCGCATAGACCACCAGCTCAGCCGTTTTGTGGATGCCCAGTGCATCCATGATATTCGCGCGATGGACGGACACCGTGTTTACGCTCAAACTCAATTCCGTGGCGATTTCCTTGTTCGATTTGCCCGCGACGATGTGCTGCAGTATTTCCAGCTCGCGCGGTGTGAGACCGGTGTCGCGCTCGCCCTTCAGCGCACCGCCTCGCGCAATCTGCGGATCGAGTACGGTCTGGCCCTCGGCCACTTTCTTGATCGCGCTGACGAGGTCCAGGTCCATCGCGTTCTTCAGGATGTAGCCCCGCGCGCCCGCTTCCAGCGCCTGCTTCACCAACGTGTCTTCCGAGTGCATGCTCAGCATCAGGATGGCGGTTTCCGGCAGCTTCGCCAGGATGCGCCGCGAAGCTTCAATGCCGTTCATCTGCGGCAGCGCACAATCCATCACGATGACATCGGGACGCAACTCCAGCGCCAGCTCCACCGCTTCCAGGCCATCGCTCGCTTCGCCGGCGACCTGAAACGTTGGCTCGTCCTCCAACATGCGGCGAAATCCGCGGCGCACCAGCGCGTGGTCGTCCACCAGCAGAACTCTCAATTTATTCGCCATGCGTTTCCGCCCTTTCCCGCGGAATGTGGATCTGCACCAGCGTGCCTCCGCCCGCAATCGGCGTAACCTTCAGCGTGCCGCCGAGGATTTCCGCGCGTTCCCGCATGGCCACCAACCCAATGCCAGTGTGGCCTGCCGGAGGCGCGAATCCCTTTCCGCGATCTTCCACTTCCAATTCGAGGCTGGCGGGCTGAAAGCGCAAACGGACCCAGGCTTCCTTCGCACCGGAATGCCGCGCCACATTGTTGAGCGCCTCTTGAACCAAGCGGTACAGTTGTACGCTCGCGCTTGTTTCCAACGGAAACGCCTGGCCCGATTTCTCGTAATGCAGCGCGAGTCCCGTCTGGCGTTCCACCGTGGGAATGTACCAGTCAAGCGTGCTTTCCAGCCCGGCCTCTTCAAGCAAAACAGGATGCAGCGCCTGCGAGAGGCTGCGGATATTATTCAGCGTGGTCTGGGCAATTTCCCTTACTTCCTGCAAGTCTTCACGCAGGGCCGAATTTTCCGGCATGTCTTTATCGGCGCGGCGCAACAGCGAGCCAATCGCCGTGAGCACCTGGCCGAATTCATCGTGCAGCTCGCGCGAGATGTGCCGCAGCGTGGATTCCTGCGTGGCGATCAGCTTCTGCGCAAGCTCGCTGCGTTGCAGCGACAATTCCGCGACGTGCGCAAAAATCCGCCGGTTGTAGCGGATCATATACAGGCTGGTGACCACAATCGCCAGCAGAATCGCGGCCAGAAAATAGTAGAGCTGGCGCTGCACACGATCGTAGATCTCCGCGATGCGCGCGGCGGCCTGCTCCTCGCCTTCATTGTTTTGCACCAGCAGGCGGGAAACCGCGGAACTCAAAGCCGCTTGCTGCGGCTGCAGGGTATCGCGAATCTGCTCGCGCGCGGCCTGCTCCTGGCCATTTTGCGCCTGCGAGAACATGCGGTCGCAGGCGTCCCAGAATTGCGTCAGCGACTGGGTCAGGTAACGCCGTTGATCGCTGGTGCGCGTGGCCTCCGCCAGATTCTCTTCCTGCCGGAGCGCCGCGCTTAGATCGTTGCGGGTGCGATCGAATTGCGCGGTCCAGGCGATCAGGGGGTAAGGCTCGCTGGCATCGAGCATGTCCCGCATGGCCAGCCCCAGCGAGTTCAAATCGTTCTGGATGCGCAGGAGTTGCAGCGAATCCTTGCGGTTGCGATCTACCATTTCGCCCTGCAGCTTGCGCAGCCCCGAAAATTGCCGCGTGATGTAGCCGGCATAGGCCAGCACCGCGAGGATCGTGACGATCAGGCCGAGATAGAGGCCCAGGGTCGGGCCACGTTGCGGCGGACTTTTTTCCACGAGCAAAGGATATAACGTTGCCGCGACGGGAACAAATGCCGGCTATGCGATCTCCACGGCGCCGACTGGCGCGTCGGTGATACACTGCTGACGATTTCACACAATTCCTGGAGCGCGGCGCATGATCGACGTGGGACTCATTGGATTTGGCCTGGCGGGGCGGTATTTTCACGCGCCGCTGATCCACGCCGTCCCCGGGCTGCGGCTTGCTGCCGTGCTGCAACGCAGCGGCAACGAAGCCGCCAAGCGCTATCCCGGCGCGCGCATCGTGCGCAGCATCGAGGAACTTTTGGCCATCGATTCCATCCGGCTAGTGGTGATTGCCTCGCCCAACCAGACGCATTTCCCCTTCGCCATGCAATGCCTGGAAGCCGGGCGCGACGTCGTGGTGGTCAAGCCCATCACCCCCGCTCTGCCGGAAGCCATCGAGCTTTTCCGCATCGCCAAAAAGTGCGGCCGCCTCTTGACGGTGTTCCACAGCCGGCGTTTCGACGCCGATTTTCAAGCCGTGCATCAGGTCGGCGCCGGCGGTGAATTGGGGCAAATCCTGCGGTTCGAGACGCACTACGATCGCTACCGGCCCACCTCGCGCGCGAATGCCTGGCGGGAAGTGCCCGGCCCCGGCAGCGGCATACTTTTCGACCTGGGCCCCCACTTGATGGACCACGCGATGATGCTTTTCGGCCCGCCGGAAGCGGTTGCCGCCGACATTCGCATCGAACGCCCAGGATTTCTCACCGACGATGCCTTCGACATCTGCTTCTTTTATCCCGGCAACCTGCGCGCTCATCTGTGCGCGACCATGTTGTGCGTCACGCCGCGGCCGCGCTTTGTGCTTCTCGGCGAAAAGGGAACCTTCATCAAGAATGAATTTGATGCGCTGGAGTCGGCGCTCCGCCGCGAGGATATTCCAAAAGGTGAGGCGTGGGTCCTCGATCCGGAGGAAAATTGGGGCGTGCTGACGGTGGTCGCGGATGGCCAAACGCGGAAGCGAAAAGTCGCTTCGCGCGGGGATTGGCGCGAATTCTACGCGAATGTCCGCGATGTGTTGCTCGGCCAGGCCGCCCTGCAGGTCACGCCGAAACAGGTGATTGATGTGATGATGGCGCTGGAACTGGCGCAGGAAAGCCAGGCACTGCGTTGCGTCATCCCATGGCGGAATGTTGCACTCTAGCTTTGTGAAGCTGGGCCAGAGGCGAGCGGTACGTCGTATAATCAAGCTTCGGGCGGAAGGAGCGCAGATCCATTCATGACGAAAATCGAACTGTTGCCGTCGATTCTGGCCTGTAACTTTGCGCAACTTGGCAGCGATGCGCATGCGGCGATTGAGGGCGGGGGCACGGCTTTGCATGTAGACGTGATGGACGGGCACTTCGTGCCGAACCTCACTGTGGGGCCGCCGCTGGTGGCGTCGTTGCGAAAGGTCGTAAGTGTTCCGCTCGATTGTCACTTGATGATCGAGGACCCGGATCTGTTTATACCGGCATTTGCCGACGCCGGCGCAAACTGGATTTCTGTCCATCAGGAAGCGTGCGCCAACCTGGACCGCACCCTGCACCTGATCGCGCAACATGGCTGCAAACCGGGTGTGGTGGTCAATCCGGCCACGCCCGTGGAACTCCTGACGGAAGTTCTGGACCTGGTGCATCACGTCCTGGTGATGAGCGTGAATCCCGGCTTTGGCGGGCAGAAGTTCATCCCGAATTCGCTGAACAAGATCGCGGCGTTGGCGCGCATGCGCGCCGAGCGCAAGCTGGACTTCCGCATTGAGGTGGACGGCGGAATCGATCTCACCACGGTGGCCGATGTGGTGAAGGCCGGCGCGGAGTTGCTGGTCATCGGCACTGGCGTGTTCGGCCACGGCGACATTCGCGGGAATGCCGCCAAACTCCTGGAAGCCGCGCGCAGCGCGACGCTCACGCGAGCGTAAAGCCGGAGCCATTCCCGAGACGGGGTCGAGCGTGCTCGACCCGTACAAAAGGAAACCCAAGAACACAGTCAAGAGTGACTGTGCCACAAGAGATAAGGTGGCTACAGCGGAGAAGGGGCGCGGCGTTCGCCGACGGAGGCGGAGTCGTCGGTCAAGTCCATGAAACGCGAGTCGGCGGCTTCGTCGCGGACGGAGCTGAGGGCGACATTCACTTCACGGATATAGTAGATCGTGCCGGCCAGTAGGCTGAGGAGTGAAAGCACGAAGACGATGGCGGCGAGAAGCTCGGCGATGCGCCAATACAAACCCAGGCCGAGCAACAGGCAAGTCGTGACGGTTCCCGCGAGAGAAACCAGAGTGAGCAGGAAGGCTACGCGAATCAGTTCGGCACGCTTTTGGATGTGGGCGATCTGCGCCGCGTAGGCTTCGGCTTCCGCGGGGCGTCCCTGCTTCGCGGCGGTATATTTGTGGTGAAGGTACTGGCGAAGGCGGCTGACCATGCCCATCAAGCGGACATTGAGGGAGAGCACGAAAAGGGCGGAGGCGGAGACGAAAATGGCCGGGCCGACGAAGGCTTGGAAGAGACGCGGTATGTCGTTCATGACGAGAGTTTATCCACCTGTCTGGCCGCTGCTCATTGGGGCAGCGGGTTATTCAACTGAAGGAACATAAAGACAAACGCGGCGATCACCACAGCGCCCGCGAGCCAACCCAGAAGATAGGCGCGGGTGCGTTCAGGACCAGGGGCCGGCTGGCGGTCGGCGAAGACCCTGCCCAGTAGAAAGCCCGTGGCGAGGCCGCCGAAATGTCCCCAATTGTCGATTCCCGGGAAGAGAAAGCCAAAGGCGAAAATCGTAACCACCCAGGAAATCAAGCGGGAGCGCATCGCCTGCATGCTGGCACCGCTGCGCCGTGTGGTGACGGCAAGGAGCAATCCGATGAGCCCGAGAATGGCCCCGCTCGCACCGACAGAAGGATATTTCCCCAGCAAAGTGCTACAAAGTGAGCCGCCAATCCCGCAGGCAACATAGAGAAAGAGAAAACGAGCGGAGCCGAGCAACTCTTCGACAACGGGCGCAATATCCATGAGGACCATCATGTTGAATCCGATGTGCAGCAACCCACCATGAAGGAAGGTAGCGAGGATCAAGCGCCACCAGGCCCATAGTCCGCTATGAAAGGGAAGATTCTCTCCCAGGCGGTAAAGCTCGACGCCGCTCATGCCACCGAATAGACCGAGGCTGCCGCCCGAATGTAACGAGCGGAGCATGCAGACGCCGAACATGAACACATTGACAATGAGGACAACCACGGTGACCGGGGCGTGGCCGCCGAAGAATTCGGAGAGGCCTTTGCTCCAGGCGGCGAGGGAGAAGCGCAGGCTGGTGCCGCACTCGTGGCAGCGATTAGCGTGGATGCCGACCAAAGCGCCGCAGGCGGGACAGAGTTGCGGGCGTTTTTCGCCGGAGCCGCCGAACATGCCGCCGAAGATTTGCTTCCAGCGCGCGAGGCGCATTTGCCAATGGTAGGGAAGGGCCAACCGTCCTCCTTGCGGGGTTCAGAACACATTCCTATAATACCGGAAACGCGCCGCGCAATCCGGCGAAGAGGACCTATGGACAAATTCGAAGAATTCGGGCGGAAACTGGACGACGAAATTACGCGCCTGCGGAAATATCTGGATGAAGAGGTGGCGCCGGTGACGGAGAAACGCACGGCGCAGTTTCTGCGGGAAGTGTCCGACAAGCTGGCCGAAGCGGCAAAGAAGTTGGAAGAGCGAGTGGCGGCGCGCACACCGCAAGAACCAAAACCGTGAGGGCGAGCCGGCCCACGTTGCGTGCAGTGCTGATGGTAGTGAGTGCATGCAGCATGGGGTGTGCCGCGAGACGCCCCGTCGCCGACAAGCATCCGCCGGCTCCGGCACAGCCCGCCGAGACGCCGGAAGAAACCAGCGAGAAGGCCAAGCGCGACACGGAGGTTTCCCCAGCGCCCGCTCCCGCTGCGCCAGCGGCGAAACACGGCAAGACTCCGGCGGTGCCTGCGCCGGTGGGCTACACCGAAGAAGGCAACGCTTCCTGGTATGGGAATCCGTTTCACGGACGCCGGGCCTCGAACGGCGAAACTTACGATATGAACAAACTGACGGCGGCGCACCGCACGTTGCCGTTTGAGACCATGGTGCGCGTGACGAATCTCAGCAACAACAAATCGACGATGGTGCGCATCACGGACCGCGGGCCGTTCGTGGAGAGCCGCATCATCGATCTTTCGCAGGCGGCGGCGCGGGAGATCGAATCGATCGGGCCGGGCGTGGTGCGCGTGCGGCTGGAAGTGCTGGGGAACGTGGATCCCACGGAAGGATTTTTCACGGTGCAGGTGGGGGCTTTCCGGGATCGCGGGAACGCCGAGAGGCTGCGCGACCGCCTGAACGCTTCGTACATGCCGATCTTCATTCAGCAGTATGATGCACCCGACGGGACGTTTTACCGCGTGAGGGTGGGGAAAATTTCCGGCGAGAGCGCGGCGCAGGATTTTGCGGAGCAACTGCGGGCCAAGGAAGGATTCTCGCCCATGGTGCTGCGACTGGATGAGCTGCCGCCTTCAGGAGGGAACTGATGGACGCGAATTGCCTGTTCTGCAAAATTGGCGCGAAGAAAATTCCGGCGAAGCTGGTGCTGGACGAAGAAGAGATTTTTGCGTTCGAGGACATCAACCCGCAGGCGCCCACGCACATACTGCTGTGCCCGCGCAAGCATTTCGCGTCGTTGCACGAGGCCAGCGAAGAGGATGCGGCCCTGTTGGGCAAGCTGCAGATGGCCGCGGCGAAGATTGCGAAGGAGCGCGGCCTGCTGGCGGGGTATCGCACGGTGTTCAACAACGGGAGCGGCGCGGGGCAGTCTGTGTTTCATTTGCACCTGCATTTGCTGGGTGGACGGAATTTCCGCTGGCCGCCGGGATAGGCGAAGAGGCGGGTGACGTGAACTTGAAGAAATAGTTGGCGGCGGTTGGGAAGTCGAAGGTGCGGGTGTAAGCGTGATTAAGGGTCGTACTGGTGATTCTGCATAGTCGTTCTTCATTGGCTGACTTTCCCTTTTAGATGGCTCAGGCTAAAATCATGCGTCTTTCCAGGAGGCAGCATGCGTTTTCGCAGTGTGGTGCGCGCTGGAGTTGTGTCTGGCCTGCTGTTGAGTTTGTTGATTGGCGGGCAGTGCGACGTTCTTGGTCAGCAAAAAACAACGGCGGCGGCGAAGCCGGGTGAGCTGACGGTTGATCGCATCTTTGCGCAACCGAGTTTGAGCGGGCGCCTGACGCGAGGCATTGCCTGGGCGCCGGACAACAAGCGGCTCAGCTACTTCGAGACCAAAGGCAGCGGCAAGGACGTGAAGCCGGAGCTCTGGGCGATGGACGCCGCGACGGGAGAACGAACACTGCTAGTTTCGACGGAGAAACTGGAGAGCGCACTGCCTGCGGCGCCGAGTAAGGAAACGCAAGCGACGGGCGCGGGACGGCGTCCCCCGGCGCAGTATCAATGGGCGCCGGGAGGCGACGCTCTGCTGTTTGAAGGGCCTCACGCGCTGGCGTGGTTCGATCTGAAGAGCCAGACGCCGCGCGTACTTGTGAACGGAAAAGAGGATTTGAGCGACACGAAGATTTCGCCGGACGGGAAATACGTGAGCTTTGTGCGCGAGCACAACGTGTGGCTGGTGAGCACGGCGGATGGAAAAGAGCGCGCGCTGACGACCGGCGGGACCGAGGAAGTGAGGAAAGGCGAGCTGGATTGGGTGTACCCCGAAGAGCTGGACATTTTCACGGGCTACTGGTGGGCGCCGGATTCTTCGGCGATTGCGTATCTGGAAATGGATGAGCGGAAAGTGACGCAATTTTCGCTGCTGGATTTCGAGTCATTTGCGGGTGAGGCGGAGCTGCAAAGGTATCCGGTGCCGGGAGGGGCGAATCCGGTTGTGCGCGTCCTTGTTGCGCCGGTGGGGGGCGGCGAGGCGCGCGCGATGGACCTGGGCGCGGAAACGGATGTCTACATTGCGCGAGTGAACTGGCTGCCGGATTCGAAGCGCCTGTCGATTCAGCGGCTGAATCGCACGCAAACGATTGTGGACGTGCTACTTTCCGACGCGACCACGGGGAAATCGTCCACGATTCTTTCGGACCAGGACGACTATTGGATCAACGTCAGCGATGACCTGCATTTCCTGAAGGCTGGCAAGCGATTCCTGTGGTCCAGCGAGCGCAGCGGCTACCGCCACCTTTATTTGCATGATTTTTCGGGGAGGCAGCCGTTGCAACTGACGAAGGGCGACTGGGAAGTAGACCACGTGGACGGTGTGGATGAAGAGAGAGGGGTGGTGTACTTCTCGGCCACGGAGAAATCGCCGCTGGAACGGCATCTATATCGCGTCGGGCTGGATGGCAGCGGGTTCGCGCGGATCACCAAGGAAGATGGTACGCACCGCGTGAATTTCGCGCCGAATGCGGAAATTTATGTGGACACATACTCCAACGCGGGCACGCCACCGCGGCAGGATGTGTATCGCGCGGACGGCAAGAAGCTGGCCACGCTGAACGAAAACAAGGTGGCGGAGCTAGCCGAATATCATTTGTCGCCGGTGGAATTCTTTACCATCAAGGCGCATGACGGAGTGACGCTGAATTGCTCGATGATCAAGCCGCCCAATTTCGACCCGGCGAAGAAATATCCGGTGATTGTGTACACCTACGGCGGGCCGCACGCGCAAATGGTCATGAATATGTGGATGGGCGGCGGATTCCTGTGGCACCAGATGATGGCGCAGAAGGGCTACATCATTTTTTCGCTGGATAACCGAGGCTCGGCGGGGCGCGGACACGTGTTCGAGGAGCCCATCCATTACCGCTTCGGCGCGCAGGAGCTTTCCGATCAACGGGACGGCGGCGAATGGCTGAAGATGCAGCCCTACGTGGACGCGGAACGCATCGGCATACACGGCTGGAGCTACGGCGGGCATATGACGCTGCACGCGATGTTTGAGGCGCCGGACATCTACAAAGTAGGATTCGCGGGCGGCCCGGTGACGGACTGGCACTTCTACGACACGATTTATACGGAGCGGTACATGGGGCTGCTGCCGATGCACGAGGAGAGCTACCAGGAATCTTCGCCGATCAAGAATGCGGGGAAGCTGAAGGGGAAGCTGCTGATCGCGCATGGCACGGGCGACGACAACGTGCATTACTCCAACACGCTGGCGCTGATCGACGATTTGCTCAAAGCGGGGAAATACGTCGAGGTGATGGCGTTTCCCGGGCGAGGGCACGGGGTGAGCGACCTGCCGGCGGAGCGGGTGTTGTGGAACCGCGTGACGAAATTCTTCCTGGACAATTTATAGAGTGATAGACGGCGGTCGCGGACTCGCTAGTGGTGCGGCTTACTTCGCGTCGAGGTCGACGTCTTTGATAGGCAAATCCCAGTGGGCATCGAGGATTTCGAAGCGGCGCTGCTATTCCTTCTTGAAGGTGTCCTGATCGGGGAAGAGTTGTTTGAGAAGGGGCGCGGAGTCGTAGCCATCGTTGGCGATGGCGGCATTTTTGTAAACGATGGTGACGCGATAGTCCCAGCGGCCGTCTTCGGTGGTGTGGTAGACGGGAGCGACGGCGGTAACTTTCAAGAGGCGGCCCATCTCGACCTGTTTTCTCAGCACGGGATAGTGGTTCTTGCGGAAGAGCGCAATGAACTCATCGGCGTGGCCCCATTTGGTTTTGTAGTAGTACTCGATGACGAAGGGCTTGTCGCTGCCGGATGCGGTCTGTGCACTGGCCTTTGCGAAATGGCCGACGGCGAGAAATGCTGTGGCGATGAGAATGACGGATGCGAATAGGAAACGCGGTGAGAAAAGTTTGCGCATGAGAATCTCCTCGAACGGAAATGGTGCAGGCATTGTAACGCGGATTGCGCGATTTGCTCTAGTTAGCCGATGTCTTTGTACTTGGTCAGTTTCCGGTTACCGCAGCACGCAGGGGTCAGTCCCATTCTGAGGAAGCATAGTCGCAGCCCATTAGAGAGGAGAGGTAAATGCAGAAATGAACAGTGAGCGATGTCAGCCGTCCTTTCTTGTCGAACATAGTCGGGGGTTTATCTCGCTCGTGCTGCCATTCAAAAAAGCTCTTAAAGTGGAGTTGCTTGCGAGGCTCCCATTTCTTCAGGAATGGAGGTTTGTGACGGAATAAGAGGGCATTCAAATACATGGAGAGAGGAATCCAGATCAGGACGGTTCCAATCGCGAATCCAAGAATTGATCGAACCCGCAAAACGGCCAAAATCCCCCAGGCCACCAACACTCCGATTACTGCCGCATGCTTACCATACGGGAGTGCCACACGAACTCGTCCTTGACAGTTCGGGAAGTAAGAAGGCCCTGTGACACCCGATGGCCGTCGAATAGCCGTGGCATCAAAATCGGTAAGACAAATTGGGCAGTGATATATCAAGAGCCTACTCCAACCTCGATTCTACTCGTTCTCAGCTGTCTAGACCGAATGCGCTTGGTGGCTAGCTTCTGGTGAGCGCACTCACCGGAAGCTGAGTCACTACCGGTTCATTCTGCCTAGATAACATTTTATTCGTAGGCGGCGCGGGTGAGGCGGTCGCGGATCGGGGTCCACTCCGGCGTGTCGGGGGGAAGTTCGACGGCGATCCAGTCGAAGGATTGGCGGTCCAGTTCGTGCAACGTGGCGTAAAGCTGCGCGGCGTATTCGTCTGCGCTTTGCGGCATGCGCTGCTTGAAAGCGGCGCGGGCGTTGTAGGCGAGCCAGAGATAGGCGCCGCGTCCTTCGCGGGGCAGATGGCCGCGGCTGACAAGGAGGACGCGTGTGCGCGGGCTGTAGTGCTTTTTGTGCTGACCGGGGGAACGATGGGCGTCTTCGAGAGGTTGCGTCGCCGCCGCGTCCGGCTTCTCCTCTTGTGCGTCTTCTACAAACGCCATGCCGGGGCGCAAGACTTCCAAGCCATCGGGCGTAACGGCGATCACCGTGGATTCGAGGCCGACTTCGCACGGGCCGCCATCGAGGAGAAACGGCGTGTCGTCACCAAAGGCTTCGCGAACGTGCTGTGCCGTGGTGGGGGAAAGTTGTGTGAAGCGGTTGGCGCTGGGGGCGGCGATGGGGAAGCCCACTTCGCGGAGAAGCGCGAGGGCGACGGGATGTCGGGGCATGCGCAGGCCAACGGTGGGGAGGCCGGCGGTGGCCTCATCGGGAATGACGGCTTTTTTCGGCACGACGAGCGTTAGCGGGCCGGGCCAATATTCGCGGGCGAGGCGCTCGGCTTCCTGCGGCCATTCGGCGGCGAGATCGCGCGCCTGCTCGATGCTGGCAACGTGAACGATGAGCGGGCTGGTGGCGGGGCGACCCTTGAGGGCATAGATTTTGCGGATTGCCGAGGGATCAAGCGCGTTGGCACCGAGGCCGTAGACGGTTTCCGTCGGAAAGACGACCAAGCCGCCGGAGCGGAGAATTTGAGCGTCCTTCTGGATGTCAGGATCGGCGATCATGGCGATGAATTGATTGTGGCAGAAGAAAAGCGAAGGAGCCAGCGTGCGAACTTGCGTCCTGCGAGTCCTCGCGTCGCGGCTTTCGTTTGCGAGAGAGTAGGCGGCAATGAAAATAGTCAAGGCAGGAATGACCTACTTCGCGATCATTTTTGGCGTGGGGTTTGTGCTGGGGACGATGCTGTCGCAGGGGCGGACGCCGCGCCAGAAAGCAGAAGAATCGCAAAGCTGAACAAGAGGCCCAGTTGCTTGTAGCCAGATGTTTTCATCGGATGACTGCCATTTCTGCGGCCCGCGAAGTGAAGCAGCGAGCAGACGCGAGCCTCTCCCCTAAGTGTGACGGATAAACTTGCAAGGGGCGGCCAGAGTCGCAGGAATCTGGGAGCGCACGGGCTGGCGTGACAACGGGGCGCCATTTTCCTCTATCGTATTAATGAAACATGACTTACAGTTTGCCTTGGGCCTGCACGGCATGTGCTAGAAGGAGGCTGTGTGGTCAAGAGCAGGGAGATTTTTCAGCTAGAGTCTCAGGGTGAGATGTTTCGGTGGTTGACGGGCGCGAATGCTGAGACCTGGTGCGAAAAGCCAGAGTTCGCGTGAGGCCAGTCGCCGAGACTAGAAGAAGTGGAGAAGTTTCCGATGGGCCGGCTCGCATTCAAGCGAAAAGAGTTACGGGCGAAAATCGCTTCAAGAGCTTCTTGAGTGATGATAACTGCAGCTCATGCTGACGAGCAGCAAAATCATGCGTCCGGCGCCTCCTGCGCGCAGACGCTAGCGCAAAGATCGCTGATCGCGGGAGATGTCGCGTTCTTCAGGGCTTTTGTGCTTCCCAGGGTCTTCATCAGCTATTCACGAAAGTTACAATCCCGATTCACGCGCCTCTGTTAAGCCTTGTGATGCGAAGTTTTTCCTCGCCTAATCCCTCAGCTCTCAGGTGGTGTCCGGGGAACAGCGAAGGAAACCGCACGGGTAAAAAGCTTTCAATCTGAGAGGAGCACGTATGCACATAAAAGAATGGGCGAAGGCCGGTTGCGCTTACTTGGCGGTTGCCGCGTTGCTGCTGCAGCCAGCCACGCTAATGGCCCAAAACCAAAAGAATGATGAAGTTGCCGACCAGAACAGAGTTGTCGAAATTGCCCCGAGGTCAAGTGATGAAGTCGCTCAATATACGCATCGCGTGGAAGACTTCCCTTATCTCAGCCACGCTCAGAAACTCGAACTGCTTCGTAAGCACATTAAGTACGTCTTCGTTCTCTTCCAGGAGAACCGCTCTTTTGACTTCTACTTCGGCACCTACCCCGGAGCCCGGGGCCTGTTCTCGCAGCCCGCGAGCGAAACTCCTGGTTTTTACCAGCCGATCGTCAATACAGCTGGCGGAGTTGAAACCATCTCCCCATTCTTGATTCCCCAGTCCGTTAAGGACGTCAACGGCAATACGGTGTTGTTGTACCCCGAGGATACGGACTCCGTGAATCACGGCCACACTGCCATTGACGCCAAGCTGCATCTGGATGTCGGCAACGTGGACCACAATGACCGCTATGCCTTTACGGAAGAAGGCATCACGGGCGGGACACTGAGCGCCGATGGAACGACCTATACCGGACCAGTGCCGACACAGGCGCAAGTGCAGAAGGGCGAGTTGGTCGTGAGCCATGTGGATTGCGATACGGCTCCCTTTATGTGGCAATACGCGGACCGCTTCACGCTTTTCGACAACTTCTTTGATACCGTGATTGGGCCATCGACGCCAAACGCCATCGCTATGATCGCCGGCCAATCGGGCATGACGCAGTGGGTCCTGCATCCCAATCTGGCGTTGGGGGGCACAGGCATATACGCAAACGGGCAGCTTCCCGTAACCGGTGATCCACAACCCTACTGGGGCAACGCGCTCGCAGCCCTTTTGAACCCGCCGGGTGTATTCCAGCCCACCGAGAGCGGGGCCGCTGAGACCAAAACCCCGGCCTCGAATCTAACCTTTGCCAGTTTGCCTCTCTCCTTTATGGGAAAAGAGATTCAAACCATCACGGCCAGTGATCAGGACCCCGCCTTCGATCTTCCAGATGTTCAGAATGACATCCAGAAGATTCTCGGCGATAAGAACAAGCCGGTAAATTGGGGCTGGTTCCAGGAAGGCTATGATCACGAGTCCACCGATCCCACCAGCACCCCAACCTATGCCACCTACATCGCCCATCACAACGGCCCGCAGTACTTCGGTTACGAGGCCAATAATCCGGTCGAAACCCAGGCGCACTTGAAGGGTCTCGGCGACTTCTTCACCGCGATCAGCACGAATGCCCTGCCCAAAGAAGGCGGTGTGTTCTACGTCCGCGGCGGATATGGCAACCTGGACAACCTGCTTCCCCGGTCACCCAGCAAAGCGGTCCAAGCTGATTTCCCTGGGAATGACGACCACCCTGGCTACTCCGACGCACAGATCAGCGAGGCGCTTCTGGCGGACTCCATCAACGCGATCGCCAGCAGCAGGTATTGGCATGAGAGCGCCATCATCATCACCTACGATGAAACGGATGGCCTCTACGACCACACCGTGCCGCAGATCCGCTCCTTCGATCCCGTGGGAGATGCCCTGGATCAGGGTCCGCGCATCCCAGCGATCGTCATCTCGTCGTATGGCGTCGTTCACGCCATCACCCATGAAGCCACCGAGCATAGCTCGATCATCAAGTTCATCGACGAACTCTTCAACCTGACGCCGCTTGCCGATCTTCCCGATGAAGCCAACGCGCGCGCGCTCGGCGAACAGCCGCCCTTCAACCAGAAGTACCTGGGGCCGGCCGATGCCCATACTCCTGGAGTTGGCAACCTCTTCTCCGCCTTTGACAATTCGCGCTTGCTGGGCTTCCTGCCGCCGTTGCCGGCCGACTACGCCAAGATTCCGCGAAGCGAGGCGGTGACTCTTCCCCACTATGGCGCGGCGGGCTGCCGCGTCCTGCAGATCACGCCGACCGATATCGTCCACGGGAAAGTGATCGATCCGGCTCCGGCCGACTTCAATCCGCGTCCCGGCAGCGAACCGGGTGTGCCGACGTCGGGTACCTGGCAATAGAACGAAAGTCCACGTCAACCAATTATCTGTGGCGACCGGATATTCTCCCCGGTCGCCGTATTATTATGAACAGGCCTGTCACAGGTACTCGAAAGGAACGTGACCCGCATGATGCGAATTTCCGCACTTTTGTGTTTCATCGTCTGGCTGATAAGCGGAACAGCGCCGGCGGCTCTTGCCGGATCCACGCTCGATAAAATCAAAGTTGCCGGCTCACTCCCATGCGGAATCAACACCGAACTGCCCGAGTACTCCACGCAGGACGCGCATGGAAATCATGCCGCCTTCGACCAGGACATTTGTAAGGCCGTGGCCGTGGCTGTGCTCGGGACAAATGCCAAGTTCACAATTGTGCCCTTCAACGACGAACAGGATGCCCTGAAAGCCCTAAAATCTGGGGAGATCGCGCTACTTGCCACGGGTTCTCCGAATTTCATCAATACAGCCAACACGGGCTTGGGCTTTGCGCGGCCCATCTTCTATGACTATCAGGGCTTCCTTGTGAACAAGACGATGGGAATCGCTTCTCCCAAGGACCTGACTGGCAAGAAAGTCTGTGTTCTGGGTGGCACCGAGATCGAGATTCAGCTTCAAGGGTACATGCAGCGCGAGAATATCAAGTGGCTGCCCTTCCTCTTTCAGGAAGAGGGCGAGATGGAAGCGGCATTCGTCACGGGCAACTGCGCCGCCATAAGTGCGGATGTCTCGCAACTCGCCTATGAGCGGCTCGCGTTTAAGAACAGGGCGCGGAACTACGAAATCCTACCGGACGTTATCGCCAAAGACCCATTGGCGCCCACCTATCGGTTGGACGACCCGCAATGGGCCAGCATCGTCAACTGGACTGTGGAAGCGCTGATCCAAGCCGAGGAAAGCGGCGTGACGCAGGCGAATCTCGCGGAGATGAAGAAGAGCGACGATCCGGTGATCCGGCGCTTGCTCGGCGTACAGCGCGGTTACGGCCAATTCATCGGACTCGACGATGCCTGGGCGGCGCGCGTTATCGAAGCCGTGGGCAATTATGGCGAGATGTTCGAGCGGGACCTCGGCTCGGGGTCGGTGATGAAGCTGCCATGCGGTCCAAACAACCTCTGGACGCAAGGCGGGCTGATGTATGCGCTGCCCATGCGGTAGCGTTATCGCTGCGTGTTGGACGGCTATCGGGGAGGGTGGCGCGTGAAGGGATTCGGTAGTATCTGATTTCCGCGCGACCGGTTCTCAGTGCTGGTGTTGCTGTTCAAACTCTGCCAGGTTCTCCGCGCTAAGGGAAGTGCGCGAAGGCTATGAGGCGTGAGGGTGCTTGTAGAGTTTTTCGCCGGCGGGGATTTCCACGCGCAGGCGGTTGGCGGGCAAGGGAATGGGGCAAGTGGTGTAGGGGTTGTAGGCGCAAGGAGGATTGTAGGCTTTGTTGAAATCGAGTTGGACGGTTTTGCCATCGGGGCCGTCCTTGGGGAGATCGGTATCAAGGAAGCGGGAGGCTGGGTAGGTTTCCTTGCCGCTGGTGAGATCGCGAAAGACGATGAAAAGCGTGCCGTCGGGATTGGCTTCGGCTTCCAAGCGGTACTCCTGGCCGTGCAGCGAAAATAGCACGTAGCCGACGATGTCCAACTTGATGGGATCGCCGAGAACATTCTGCGAGTCGAATTGCTTGGGCGAGTCATAGGGGATGAAGCGCGCGGCGAGCGCATAGGATTCGTCGACTGGGAACCAGTGCAGACCTGCAAAGCTCTTGAGCAAGGGACTGTGCTTATCCTTGAGGCGGAGAGCGAAGCGATCGCCGCTGGCGTGGACATAGAGCGTGAGATCGCCGAGCACGAGACGGTCATCGCGGTTGTCTGGGCGCAGTTCGGCGGATTGCACAGGCTTGCCGTTGATGGTCGCGGTGACGCCCCGATGAATGTGGACGGTGGTCTTGCCGGCATGGAAATCGAAAGTGCCGGCTTGTGCAGGCGCGGAAGCGGGAAGAACGATGTCATTGAGAGGATCGGAGCCGAAGCGGTTCTCGCCGTCGTGGAGCCAGAAGAGACCCGAAACGCTGAGCCATCCGGAATCGGAAGTGAGCTGGGCTTCGTAATCGTGGCGCCACTTTTCGACGGACTGGCGATAAGCCGCCGAGTCTGCGCTAACAACGCAGGCCATGAGAAGTAATGCAAGAAACACGGCGAGGCTGCGACGCGGACGGGGAAAGTTCATGGATTGCTCCCTTCGAGTGCCAATCAAAAAATTACCAAAAAAAAGGCCCGCCAACCAGGGGCAGTGTAGAGGGACGTAAGCTGTGCCGCGATCCCTCCACTACACGGCCCGACGCGCCAAAATACGACGCGAAAGAGAAAGTCGGGCCGCTTCGGTCGGGATGACAAATTTGGGATGCTTCGAGGTAAACGCCACGCGAGAAGATTTGCGGAAAGGAATTCACCACAGAGAACACAGAGAGCACGGAGGCGGAGAAAGATAGCGCCCCGACCGGGTCGGGGTAAACGCCGGTGCTGAGTTCGGAGAGATTCGCAGAGCAGAGAGAAGCGCCGGGGTTGGATCAGGGGGCGAAGGCGTCGCGAGTTTGCGGCTTAAGCTGGACGGCGGCGAGGCTGGCGGCGTCCCAACCACCGCCCAGGGCCTTCACCAGGAGCACGGAGGTGACGAGGCGCTGGCCCTGGATGATGGCGGCTTCCTGCTCGTTATTGAGAAGATTTTGCTGGGCGCTGACGACGTCGAGATAACTGACGAGGCCGCCGGTGTAGCGCGAAGTGGCGATCTCGAGCTGGCGGCGGGAGGAGTCGACAGCGTCCGTTTGAGATTGCCGCGCGGCGTCCAGCACCTGCAGCCCGGTGATGTTGTCCTGCACTTCGCGGAAAGCGTTGAGGACGGTGCCGCGATAGGTGGCGACGGAAGCGTCGTAACCCGCCTGGGAGAACTGCATCTGCGCGCGGCGGGCGCCGCCGGTAAAAATGTCCTGCGCAAGATTGGCGCCCACGGCCCAAAAAGCGCTTGCGGCGTTGAGCAATTGGGAAATCTCCTCGGAGTTCCAGCCACCCTGGCCATAAAGAACGAGCGAAGGATAATAAGCCGCTTTGGCAATGCCGATCTGCGCGTTGGCGATGGCCATTTGACGCTCGGATTCAGCGATATCCGGGCGCCGCTCGAGGAGCTCAGAGGGAAGTGAAGTTTCGAGATTAGGCGGCTCGGCGGCGAGTGGGCGCTCCGCGACGTGGAAATCGGGAGCGGGCTTGCCGGTAAGAACGGCAATGGCATCCTCAAACTGTTTGCGCTCCTGGCGGAGAAGTATCTCCTGAGTGCGCGTAGTGTTGAGGAGCGTCTCTTCCTGAGTGACGTCGAGGCCGGAAGCGACGCCGCCGTTGTGGCGCGAGTTGACGAGATCGAGTCCCTTCTGAAGAGTTTCCACGGTGCGCCGCAGAAGAGCGATCTGCGTATCGAGTTGGCGCAGCGTGAAATAGTCGGCGGCGAGTTCCGCGTTGAGAACGAGGCGAACGCTTTCGAGGTCGGCGGCGTTGGCCTGATAGGAGGCTTGCGCGGCTTCGATGGTGCGGCGGCGCTTGCCGACGAGATCCACTTCGTAGCTCACCGTGAAGGGGAGAACATAATTGTTCTGCGTTACAGGACCCGTGAGTGGAACGTATGAGCCGGTGGAGCGAGTCCCGGAGTAGCGCTGGCGCTCGGCGGCGGGATCGACCGAAAGCGTGGGAAAGAGCTGAGCATTCTGGACGGCGGCGGAAGCGCGCGCCTGGTCGTAATGGGCGAAGGCGACTTTGAGCGTCTGGTTGGCGGCGAGGAGTTCGCTTTCGAGAGTGTTGAGGTCATCGTCGTGGAAGACGGTCCACCACGATGTTTTGGGAATAGCGTCCTTGGGCACGGCTTCGCGCCAGGGCTCGACAGTCTCCCACTTGGCGGGCACGGCAGCGGCGGGTCGTTTGTAGTTTGGCCCGACGGTGCAGCCCGCGAGAAGCAGCACTCCAGCGAAAAGAAGACCCACACGCACGAGGCAAGGGCAGTGCGATCGGTGCTGAGCGCTTGCGCGGGAAATCATCAGGGCCTTTTCTCCGGAGAAGCGCTGGAGGCCGGACGTTTCGCGGGCGCGGGTTGCGTGGAAGGCGCGGCAGTGGGGGCTGGCACGAGCGGGTTGTTGACTTCCTTGACGTGCACCTCTTGGCCGTCTTCGAGAGAGTCTGGAGGGTTGAGAACGATCCAATCGTCGGGCTTGAGGCCGTTAAGCACTTCGAGGCTGGTGCCGTAATCGCGGCCGATGGTGAGAGATTGCAGACGCGCGTGGTGATTCGCATCGATCACTACGGCGCGGAGTCCTTCGGAGCGGAAGAGCAGCGCGTTCACGGGAACCTGGAGGCGCTGGGCCTTGACTTTGACCAGAAGATGAACCTGGGCGTAGCCGCCGGGCAACAATTGTGCGGATTTGTTGGGCACATCCACTTCGGTGAGGAGCGTACGAGTGGATAGATCGATGGCCTCCGCGGTGCGCACGACCTTGCCCTCAAATCTCTGGCCGGGGAACTGCGTGAGTTCCAGATAGGCGCCGATTCCCGGGCGAATGGAAGAGGCGTTGGCTTCGGGCACATTGACGTACACGCGCATGGGATCGGTTTGCGCAAGGAAGAAGAGCTGCTGCGAGGAGCCGCCATTGCCGGCGTTGATGAGCATGCCAATGTCGGTATTGCGGCGGGTAATGACGCCGCTAAAGGGGGCGTCGATGCGCTGGAAGGATTTCAACTCTTCAAGGCGGCGGACGTTGGCTTCGGCGGATTGGACGATAGCGCGCTTGGCGGCCAGATCGCCATTGGCATTGTCGACTTCCTGTTTGGAGACGCCGTCGGACTTGAGGAGGTCGGAGTAGCGGACAGCCGTAGTTTCGGAGAGGTGCACGTTGGCCTGAGAGGTGGCCAGATCGGCGCGGGCCTGGGAAAGTTGCTGGTCAACTTCGGGGGTATCGATTTCCGCGAGGAGTTCGCCTTTGCTCACGCGGCTGCCAATGTCGCGGTACCACTTTTTCAGGTAGCCGTTGGTGCGCGCGTAGATGGGAGATTCGATGTAAGCCATCAGCGTGCCGGGGAGAATCAGATTCTCATCGCCCGCCTGCGCGGCGGGATGGAAGACGGCCACGGTGGGAACGGCGAGGACTTCGGTGTTGTCGGCGAGGGCTTTGTACTGCGCGCGGCGCTGGAACATCTGGAAAGCGCCAACGACCACAAGAACAATGACGATGAGGAAGAGAATTAGAAAGAGGGAACTCTTCTTCGGCGGAGATGCGCCGGGATCGCTGTCGAGATGGGTTGAGACGTCAGTCATGGTCAGTGGCTCCAAGTCCTAGATCGAAGTGCGGGCTTCATGATTGCTATGCCCTCAGAGCGACGGCGCGGTGACGCCGGCGCTCCAGCCAGCCGTGAATAATGGAAAAGACGCACGGCACAAAGAAAAGAGTAGCCAGGGTGGCGAAGAGCAGGCCGCCGATGACGGCGCGGCCCAGGGGCGCGTTTTGCTCGCCGCCTTCGCCAAGGCCGATGGCCATGGGCACCATGCCGATGATCATTGCGAGTGCGGTCATGATCACGGGACGCATACGGACGAAGCCCGCTTCCAGGGCCGCGTCAGCCGCGCTCCTGCCTTCGCTCAATTGTTCGCGCGCGAAGGAAATCATCAAGATGCTGTTCGAGGTAGCCACACCCATACACATGATAGCGCCGGTCAGCGAGGGAACGCTCAAGGTTGTGTGGGTGAACAAGAGCATCCAACAGATGCCCGCCAGCGCGCCCGGCAGAGCCGTGATGATGATGAAGGGATCGAGCCAGGACTGGAAGTTGACGACGATGAGCAGATAGGCAAGAACGATGGCTCCGACCAGTCCAACGCCGAGGCCCACGAACGAGGAGTTCATGGTCTGGATCTGGCCGCGGATGAAGATGCGGCTGCCCCGGGGGAGTTCCTTCTCGATATTGTCCACGAGCTTCGTGACTTCGGTAGCCACGGAGCCGAGATCGCGTCCATCCACGGCGGCATACACATTGATCATCGGCTGGACATTGTAATGCGAGATGGAAGCAGGGCGCGCGACGGTGGAAATGTCCACGAGATTGCCGAGGATCTGCGCGGGAGCCCCCGGAAGGCCGCTGTTGATGGGAATGTTTTGGAGAGCCTGGTAATTGTCCACGCGGTACTGAGGAGTTTGGACGGCTACGCTGTAACTGACGCCATTTTTGGGATCGAGCCAGAAATTCGGTGAAGTCTGAAAGCTGGACGAGAGCGAGACAAGGACATTCTGTGCAACGTCGCGGGCCTGCAAACCAACGTATTGGGCGCGCGTGCGATCGATGTTCATGAACAGGGTGGGAGCGTCAAAGGCCTGCTGGACGTGGACATCCACGGCGCCGGGGATGTGGCGGATTTCGTTGGCGAGTTTCAGCCCGACGGCATAATTGGCGGGCTGATTCATGCCGGTGATCTGGATATCGACGGGGGCGGGCGTCCCGAAATTGAGAATCTGGGTGACGATGTCCGCGGGCTGGAAGAAAAACTGCACGCCGGGGAATTCGCTGGGGAGACTCTTGCGGAGATCGTTGATGTACTCGCGCGTGGAACGGCTGCGTTCGGGCTTGAGCTGGACGAGGATTTCGGCGTCGGAGGTGCCGATCGTGCCGGAGTTGCTGTAGGTGAGATTGATGCCGGAGTAGGGCAGGCCGACGTTGTCTAGCACGGTGGTGAGGTCGCGGTCGGGGATGGTGCGGCGGATTACCGCGTTGATTTGATCGGCTAGCCGGGCGGTCTCTTCAATGCGCAGGCCGGTGCGGGCGCGCATGTGCAGGCGAATCTGGCCGGCGTCCACGCTAGGAAAGAAATCGCGGCCGAGAAAAAAAGTGAGTCCCGCGGAGAGGAGACAGAAGGCCAGGAAACACGCGGAGAAGAGAGGACCGTGGTGCAGGGCGGCGGAGAGGGAGCGGCGATAGGCCGCGCGGAAACGCTCGAAGCCGCGCTCGAACGCCTGCTGGTAGCGCCGGAAGAGACCCATCTTCTCACCCGCGCGCTCGTCGGCATGGTATTCGTCTTCCGAACTCAACAGGTACATCGCCATCGTCGGGACGATGGTGCGCGACCACATGTAGGAAGCGAGCATGGCAAAGATCACGGCTTCGGCGAGCGGCACGAAAAGATATTTGGCGACGCCGGAAAGAAAAAACATGGGGATGAACACGATGCAGATGGATAATGTGGAAACGAACGCCGGAACGGCAATCTGCTGAGCGCCGTCGAGGATCGCCTGGACGGTTTCCTTGCCCATCGCGAGTTGACGATTGATGTTCTCGATTTCGACGGTGGCGTCATCAACGAGGATGCCGACGGCAAGAGCGAGGCCGCCCAGGGTCATGATGTTGATGGTTTCACCGAGGGCGCTCAGGCAGAGCAGGCTGACAAGAATAGATAGAGGAATGGAAGTGGCGATGATGAAGGTGCTCTTCCAATTGCCGAGGAAGAGAAGAATCATGATGGCCGTGAGGCACGCGGCGATGATGGCCTCGCGGAGAACACCTTGGATGGCGGCGCGCACGAAAAGGGATTGATCGAAAAAGGTCGTGACGTTGAGCTCTTTGGGAAGGGAAGGCAGGTAGTCGTGAACTGTTTGTTTGACGCGATCAACGATGGCAAGCGTGGAGGCGTTGCCGGTTTTGTAGACGCTCATGAGCACGCTGCGATGACCATTGGCGAGAACTACGTTGGTCTGCGGAGCGAACCCGTCGCGCACGTGGGCCACGTCGCGCAGGTAGATGGTTGAGCCATTGACAGTCTTCACGGGAAGGTCGTTGAGTTCGGCCACGGTGCGCGGGCTGCCATTCATCTCCACATTGAATTCCAGCGATCCGAGTTTTACCGTGCCTGTCGGCAGGATGAGGTTCTGGGCGTTGACGGCGTTGACGATATCCACCGCGGAGAGCCCCTTGGCTTGTAGAGACGCGGCGTCAATATCCACGGAAATCAGGCGCGGCTTGCCGCCATAGGGATAGGGTGATGCGGCGCCCTGAACGGTGGCGAGTTGCACGCGGATGAAATTGGCGCCGTAGTCGAAGAGTTGCTGCTCGCTGAGGCTGTCACTGGTCAGGCCAATCTGAAGAACCGGAACCGTGGAAGCCGAGTAGATCATGACCAGCGGGGGAGTGGTACCCGGGGGCAGTGAGCGAAGAAAGGTCTGCGAGATGGCGGTGGTTTGCGCGAGAGCGGTCTGAATATTGACGCTCGGCTGGAAGAAAATTTTGATGATCGCGATGCCGTTCAGCGATTGCGATTCGATGTGTTCGACGTCGTTGACCAGCGTGGTAATGCCGCGTTCGACGCCAGTGGTAATGCGCTGCTCCATCTCCTGCGGCTGGAGGCCGGCGTAATTCCAGACCAGGGCGATCACCGGGATATTGATGTCCGGAAAAATGTCCGTGGGCGTGCGTGGCACCACGACAAACGTCAGGAGCACGATGACCAGGGCCATGACGATGAACGTATAGGGCCGGGCAAGAGCTAATCGGACAATCCACATAGAAAGAGAAAGTGACCTCTTGGCCGGCTAGAGCGCAACTTCACACACACCCTCGCTGCCTTGCAGGGTAAGCCTGCCTACTCTTATTAGACTACGAGTGGACCATATTTGGGTACGCCGGGTTTGCGGCAGGTTCGCGCGAAAAAAGGCGGGGCCACCATCGAGGATTTTGATGGAAAAGGCAGGCGCGATACTCACCCGGAGGAAAACAGCTCGCGGAAACGAAAAGCGTTCCGCGCGCAGTGAGCTCCTTCAGGAGGAGTGGCCGTCGCGGAGGAGCGCTATTCGCGAATAATAAAGTTGAGCCGGACGCCGCAGACTTCGATGAGGTCGCCGTCGTTCAGACGCGTGGGCCCGGGAATCGGCGTGCCGTTGATGGTGGGGACTTTGTCGCCGGTGCCGAGGTAGTAGCCGTCATCGCGCTGATTGATCTGGGCGGCCATGGGAGGTTTGAACCAGCCGCGAAGGCGAATGGTGGCCATGGGCGATTTGCCGATGACGGTGAGCTTGTTGGCGAGCACGTATTCCTTTTGATTGACCTTACCGCTGAGAACGACGAGCGTGGGCATCTTGGCGCGGCCGGGAGAAAATTGCGAGCGTTCGCCCATGGCAGCGGCTTGCGAAAGCATGTCGCGGCGCGCCTTGGTATCGAGGACCATGGTTTCGTTAATTTTGGGAGCGGCGGCTTTGCGGCCGGTGTCCCAGGGAATGGCGGCATCGGCGGTGGCGTCAACTTTGATGTGATGCTTGCCGATCCAGATGGAATCGCCATCGTGTAAAGTGGCGCGCTCCACGCGGAGATCGTTGACGAAAGTTCCGTTGAGGCTGTCGAGGTCTTCAACGACGAGGCGGCCGCCTTCGTAATAGACGCGGGCGTGATAGTTGGAGATGGCGAGGTTGTCAATGGGGATGTCGTTGTCCGGAGAGCGGCCAATGCTGACCGGACGGCTGCCGATGGGGACCTCCTTAACCAATCTGTCTTCAAACATGAGGCTGAGCTTCGCCATGCAAATCCTCCTGCGGAGGTCTATTCTTTTTTGGCCGAGTCGCGACGCAGCCAGGAAAACCAACTCCTGGGCTCTTCCTGAAAGCGCGCGACGATGACCGTAACGTTATCAATGCCGCCGCGTTCGTTGGCTAATTCGATGAGCTTGCGGGCCGCGGAAGCGGGGTCGGTCTCCGCCTGCAAAGAGCCGGCAATTTCGGGTTCCGTGACCATGCGAGTAAGGCCGTCGGAACACAGCAGCAGAACGTCGCGGGGAAAGATGCCGACTTCATCTACGTCCACTTCGACTTGGGAGTGAGCGCCGAGTGCGCGTAACAACACGCTCTGCATTTCGCTGGCTTCCGCTTCCTGGGGCGTGATGATGCCGCGGCGCACCTGTTCCGCGACCAGGGAGTGGTCGTTGGTGAGCTGCTGGAGAGTGCCGCCGCGCAACAGATAGGCGCGGCTATCGCCGACGTGAGCGATGCTCAGGCGGCCGTTATCGAACCACGCGGCGGTAAGAGTGGCGCCCATGCCGCGCTGCTCCGGATTTTCTTGCGCGGATTGATAAATCCTGCTATTTGCCAGGTACACGGCGCTTTGCAGACGCTTGGTTTTTTCCGCCCAGTGGTCGCCGGGAGCGCCAGAGAAAGTAATGCCGGGATCGTCCTTCGCTTCCGCGCAGTAATTAACGATGGTTTCCACGGCCATGGAACTGGCGACTTCACCGTGGGCTTCGCCGCCCATGCCATCGGAAAGGACGAAGAGGTGGGGCGCTTCAAGAATCCGGAAGGAGTCCTCGTTGTTGGTGCGCACACGTCCTACGTCCGTCAAGCCGTCACTAGCGATCTGCACAGCCGCTCCTTCCAAGCTTTCCGTGAACACGCGTGGCACCCCCTGCGCGGACACACCAGCAAGTACCGTATGGTCCACGCTAGCAGAGGCTTGGCCGCCAGGAAAGGCTTTGCACCCAAGTGATTACTCGCCGATTGGCAACACTGGCTGAAGGGCCAGTTGGGAAGAATAACCGAATCGCAGCAGGGGAGACAGCAAGATATGAAGTAAGGGGCGTGGGAGTAATCCCGGGATGGGCGGGGCACTACTGTGGAGGGGAAAACTCCACTACAATCGCGGTGTGCGGAAAACAACGTCGCGGCAGATGCGAAAGGGAATGCTGGGGTTGGCGGTGCTCTGCGCTGTGGCCGGGGCGTGCCGGGCGCAACAGGCTCCTGCGGCGTCCGGGGCGCGGATTTTGCTGCTGCCGCGGAAAATTGTTACGGGGGAGCGCTCGACGCTGGCGGTGCTGGACGTGAACGGGCGATTGACGCCGGGTGTGACCGTCGTTTTCTCGAACGGAGATAAAGTCACGACAGACGCGACCGGGCGCGCCTTGTTTGTGGGCCCGCTAAATGCCGGCGTGATTTTTGCTTCGCTTGAAGGGCGCGCCGGCCGCGTGACGTCCGTTATCCTTTCGCCCGCGGAGGTGCCTTCCAGCTCGCTGGAAGTGACCCTGGCGCCCCGTGTGGCCACGGTGAGCGATCGCTTCGAGATTTCGGGGCACGGCTTTTGCGGCGATGCGGATGCTAACAAAGTGAGCATCGGCGGCGTGCCCGGATTGGTTCTTGCGGCTTCGCCGGCGTACCTTACGGTGCTGCCGCCGGCGGACATAGATCCGGGGTTCGCGCGTGTGGAGGTAAGTTGCGGTGCGCGCAAGGCGACGGCGTTCACCGCGTTGTTTGTCAGCCTGGATCTGGATGCGAGCGGCGCGACCCTGGCACCGGGAGAGCATCGTGAATTGACAGTGCGCGTGCGTGGGAGCACGGCGAAGATTAACCTGGAGGCGCGGAACCTTGCGCCGGATGTGGCGGATTTGCAGGGAGGAACCACGGTGCGCGCGGCTTCTTCAGGCGGCGCGGACAATGTGGCGCACTTCGCGCTGCAAGGGAAGCAGCACGGGAGTTTCCTGATTTCCATCCGGCTGGTCGCGCCGCTTGTGACCCCAAGACCGTAAAAGCGGTCCCGCAGTTGCGGGACCGCTCTCCAAAAAATTCAGGCGGATTTTTTGGCGGCGGCGGGCGGCAGCGCCAGGGTGTCCTGGGTGTCTTCGAGAGCAGGCTGCGCGGCGTCGCCGCTGCTAAGCAGGTTATCGAGGGTGTTGGAAGCCTTGTCAAAGCGCTTGTCGGCTTCGGTGTAGCTCTGCTGCGCGTTCTTCAGGTGCGTGCCAATCTTTTCAAAATACTCGCCAAAGGTATCAAGCTGTTTGCGCATGCCGGATAGATTTTCCGAAAGGCGCTTGGCGTTTTCTTCAATCTGCATGCCGCGCAAGCCCATGCCGATGACGCAGAGATGCGCGTACAGAGTGTTGGGCGAGACGGCAACAATGTTGCGGCTGCGGCAGTAGGCGTCCACGGCCTGCCCCTTGGAATCCACGCTCATCAGCAGTTCATAATAAACCGTTTCGCTGGGAACGAACATCAGCGCAAGGTCCAGCGTGCCTTCATCAGGAACGATGTATTTGCGCGCAATGGAATCGGCGTGGCCCTTGATGGAGGAGACGAAGGCCTTGCGAGCATCGTCACCTTCGGCGCCGATGCGGCGGTAGGCGTCGAGAGGAAACTTGGAATCCACAGCCATCATTTTTTTGTCGCGCAGGAAAATGATGGCGTCGGCGACTTCACCGCTGCGGAAGCGGTATTGCGTGGAGTATTGCGAAAGTGGGAGGGAATCCTCCAACAGGCGTTCGAGCGTGACCTCACCGAGCGAACCGCGCGATTTGGTGCCGCCGAGAATGCTCTCCAGCGTCTGGGCGGTCTGAAACATTTGCTTTCCGGCTTGCTGGACTTCGCCCAACTGCAATTGGATCTGGTTGATCTGCTCGCGCGTATTTTTCAGCTCCGTGGACATGGCCGCCTGGGCGTCAGAGGTGATTTTGGAAGTCACCTGGGCGGAATCCTTGACGCCATCCTGAAGGGCTTTGGTGACGGCTTCGAGGCGGGAGGCGACGGTTCCGGCCAGGGTCTCGATTTTGGTGCTGCTCTGCGTATGCGCCGTGGACATCCCCTGAAAATCTCGGCGCATCTCGTTCATTTGCGATTCCAGTTGTTCGTTCTTCTTCTGATCCTGAGTGTTCTGGAGGAGAACCCAGACGACCAGGCCAATCAAAACGAGTGCGAACACCGCGACGGCAATCAAGATGACGTTCATGCGTGCTCCAATGCGTTAACGGGAAACGGTAAAACTACTTTACTCGGAAGACCGCGGATTGGGTAGAGCGCAACGATCGACAGGAGCGGCTGGGTTGCCCATGCGCCCCCGACCGGGTCGGGGCCGCTACAAAAAAGAGGGCCGGTACAAAAGAGAAGAGGCCCCGATGGCGCGGGGCCTCTCTGTTGAAGTGGAATTGCGGATGGCGTCACCAGTTCAGCTTGATGGCGAACTGGAACTGCCGGGCGTCGTAGGCAGCGGAGGGCTGGCCCGCGCTGCACACGCTGCCTGCGGAAGGATCGCACAACTGGTTCACGGCAAGAATGTTCGTGTGGTTGAGAAGGTTGAAACCGTCGGCGATCAGGTCCAGCCGGAAGCGCTCGCCAAAGTTGATGCCTTTGGAGACGCGCATGTCGAACTGGAAGAAACCCGGCATACGGAAGGCATTGCGGCCGAGGTCGCCAATGCAGCCGTAAGGCGGCGTAATGCCAGGAACAGTGAACGTTGCGCCATTGGCCAGCAAGCAAGTAGTGGGCTCAACAAAGGCCACGCCAGGAATGTAGGGCGACGTTGTGGCGCCGGGCGTTCCCGCCGCAACAACCGCAGGACGAATCTCCGACGCGCCCAGGTCGAGACGCGTATCGGTGCCGGTGATCACGTTGTACGGTCGCCCCGAAGCCAGTTCCACGAGGGGGGCGAGGGTGAAGTTGCTCAAGAAGCTGTTCCAGAAGGACTCCCCGGACTTATAGGGAGAGGATTGGAAAACACCGCTGGTGACCCAGCGAAGGCGCTGGTCGTTGACGGAGTCGGAGCGCTCCAGGCCGGGGAAACGGCTGTCTTGCGGCTCCAGCGTGGATTGCAGGTCGGTGGAATCGTCCATCGAGTGCGACCAGGTAAAGCTGGAGAGCAATTCGAAGTGTTGCGAGAAGCGCTTTTCCAAATTGAGGGTCAGGGCGTTGTACCAGGAGTTTCCATTGGAAACCTGTGTATCCACGCTGTTAAACGGCACAGGGACGCCTGGGACGCCAACGGGAAAGCCCGCGGCGGCAGCAAGAGCTTGCTGAACGGCAAAGCCGCAGGACAATAGAGCCGACGCGGGAGCCCCTTGACATTGCGGCGCGCTGAGCGCCGTAGCAGTGGCGAACGAAGGATTCGGGCCGGAGGGCCGGAAGAAGTTGAAGAACGCCGGCGTGCCGACGAATTTGCCGTTCAAACCGGACGACGGGCAGCCGTAGAGAACGCCAAGAATGCCGGGGACAAGCCCAGGCGCCGCGGTGGTGAGGCCGCACGTGGCGCCAGAAATGGGGGTTTTATCCTGCACCTGCACAAGCAACGGATTGGTGGCGCCGAGGCCGGCCGCATCCGCATAGGCCATGTTGGTGGTGAGGAGTTGCGGATCGGTGGAGTTGATATTGGAGTGAACCCTTGAACTGACACACAAAAATGGGGCACAGTTTCCGGGAAAGGAACCACAGTGAAGAGAAAGCGGTACTCCCGGAAATTTCAACGAATGGCTGTCGCGCGCATGGAGACT